>Ga0163144_10000199_pt1 | contig 139290 bp, 135 predicted proteins | sample OliLak19BULKMAT1_FD_123175 | JGI IMG/M metagenome (GOLD analysis project Ga0163144, IMG submission 123175) | Freshwater microbial mat bacterial communities from Lake Vanda, McMurdo Dry Valleys, Antarctica - Oligotrophic Lake LV.19.BULKMAT1 | ecosystem: Environmental > Aquatic > Freshwater >...
ACGGCGGCGAGATTGGCGAAGCTCGCGCCGTCCACGCTCAAGCGTTTGGTCTCCGAGGGGCGGTTTGCGAATTCCGTCAAGCGCGGCAAGCCACTGCTGTTCTGGCGTGATCTATTCGTGAAGGAACTGATGAAGTGAAACTCGCCGACCGCCACCACGTTGAAGGAACGCTACCGCCGATGCAGATCGGCCGGCGTGTCGGTTCCATCGCCTCCGGCGGCAAGGTCGGCAGGAAGTATTGGATTAAATACTGCATCGACGGGAAGCACCGCTACGAGCCGACCGGCAGCAGCAACAAAGCCGTTTCGATCCGCCGCGCCCACGAGGTCGCCCAGCGGATCGGCCGGGGTGAAGAACGTCGGATTATCCCGAAACACACGCTGGCTCATGTGGTGCAGCAGTACCTCGACCTTCAGCGCAATCGCGGGCGGGCCCGCAAAACAATGGCGAAGTATGCCCAGGTGCTCAATGACCTTGTCGAATGGTTCGAAGAAGCAGTCAACTAAACTCGTCAGCGCCTTTGTGGAGAAAGACTTCTGGTCGTTCCGCAAGTGGATGGTCGAGGATCAGCAATTGGCGCCCAAGACGGTCGTGGATCGGCTGACCATTGTTAAGCAACTCTTCAAATTCGCCGCGAAGGAGAAGTTGATCCTCGTCAATCCTGTCGCCGGCGCGAGCGTCCCCGAGGCCCCGGCTGCGGTGCAGCCCTGTTTTCTGCCTGAGCAGGTCGGGGCGCTGATGGCGGCGGCCAATCCATTCATGGCAGTCGTCATCGCAATCCTTGTCTTCACCGGCATGCGTGTCGGCGAACTGCGGGAGTTGCGCTGGTCGGACGTTCTGTTGGCCAGGGTGCGACCGGCTTCATCGTCGTCCAGCGCGGTGGGTCGGGCGGCACGACCAAGTCGCGGCGAATCCGGCGTGTTCCGATCCACCCTGAATTGCGAAAAGTCTTGGAAAAGCTTCCGTGTACCTTCGAACGGGTGGTGACGGCACCGCCGTGCATCAAGTACCGCAATGGCGGCGCGCCGATCAACGATCGCACAATTCTCAAGCATCTGAAGGCGCTCTGCGGAAAGTGCAAATTCCCTGATCCAGACAGCTTCAAGACCCATTCGCTTCGACATGCGTTCTGCTCGATGTGCGCGCGGAACAACGTCTCCTACAAGTACGCGCTGGAATGGATGGGCCACTCGAATTCAGAAATCCTGGACCTGTACTACCGTATGTTCGACGACACCGCCGAAATGGCGATCAAGACCATCTCCTATCCCATCCCGGCGGCGATCCGTCCGATCGCTGCGGTCAACACTGCATAAAGAAAGGTGAAAGCATATGAGCGTTTTCGAAGCTTCCATTATCCAGTTTGTCGTCGGTCCGCGCAAGGGCGAATACGCCGACAAGGTGGATTAAAAATCGCTGATTTCCTTCTTAGACCTCGATGGCCATCAACTCATTCAATGGGACGGTCATGTCCTTCAATCCGACCCACCGGCACATGCCGACGAGACGCGCCGCGTTCGCGAATGGCTCGATGCCAACTCGCTGCAGTTTGTTGAAGTGCCCCAGGACGACATCGAAAACCGTGTTCAACAGATCGCTATGGCCTTCCAAGGGATTAAGCCTTGAAAGCTTACCGCCGGTGCAGCGTCGAAGGCCGTGTACCAAACGCCCTATTGCAATCTTCATGACCGCAGTATACCGAACCATTTGACATGGTCGGCAACTTGATTTCAGGCGACGTTCTGCCGTTCGCGTAATGACGGGATGACTCGGATTCTCTGCATTCAACACATCGTCGACGCCTTCGCGTTCTTGTTCAGCCCAACCGATTACCAAGATCCAGGATCAAATTCGATCAGTGAGCCCGGCGTGATGGAGGTTTTTTGCGACCGTCCGGCAGGCTCTTAATTGTCTTCCGCGGGGACAATTTGGGGACAATCGATGAAGCATTCCTTGAGGCACAGTCAGTAACAACGCCACCGTCCGTACTTACGGTGGGCGGATTGAACTAAACGGAGAGGAAGGGATTCGAACCCTTGGTACAGGTTTACCCCGTACAACAGTTTAGCAAACTGTCGCCTTCAGCCACTCGGCCACCTCTCCAGGCATGGGCAGTGTATTGCACATGTCGCGAAAGGCAAGCCCCACGGTGCCAATGGCTGGCCGGGGCAGGCGCGATGCCTTAATCTGTCGGGTTCTAACATGAGCACTACGACTTCCGAAACATCTGACCGTCTGCCCGTTGCTGTCATTGGTTGCGGACGAATGGGCCGGCTGCATGCCCGTGTTTATTCGCAGATCCCGCAGGTGCGGTTGGTTGGGGTTTACGATGCCAACCTTGAAGCAGCGAACGCGACGGCAGCGGAATACGGTGGGCAGGGGTTCGATAGTGTTGCCGCCCTGCTCGATCAGGCCAAGGCCGTTACGATCGCTACACCGACCACGACACACTTGTCCCTCGCGACTGAATGCATCACGCGCGGGGTGGCCTGCCTGGTCGAAAAGCCATTGGCCAAGGACGTCGCTGAGGCCCAGCAGATCGCGACACTTGCCAGGAAGCACGGCGCGACGGTTCAGGTCGGGCACATCGAGCGATTCAACCCCGCCGTCCGGGCCATGGGCCGGTTGAAAATCGCCCCACGGTTCATGGAGGTCGTGCGCATCTCACCGTTGACGTTCCGCAGCATTGATGTGGGCGTGGTGCTGGACATGATGATCCACGACATCGACATCATCCTGAACCTCGCGGACTCGCCGGTGCAGTCGGTGGACGCAGTAGGCGTAGCCGTAATCGGAGAGCACGAGGACATCTGCAATGCACGGCTGGTCTTTGAAAACGGTTGCGTTGCCAATCTGACCGCCTCACGACTTGCCCTGAAGACCGAACGGAAGCTGCGGGTCTTTAGTCCCGATGCATACGTGTCGGTCGACTACCAGAAGCGTTACGGGATTGTGGTCCGCAAAGGTCCCAACATGGGCGCGATCAAGGACGCCGTGGCAGCGATGCGGCGTGGGGAGATTCAGGATCTGTCGGGGCTGAACCAAGATGGATTGGTCGACGTCGAAGAGCTGGCGATCGAAGAGGTCGAACCGCTCCGGGCCGAACTCGATGCGTTTGTGACGGCCGTCACGACCGGGAGCCGCCCCATCGTCAGCGCTGAGGACGGATTGGCCGCCGTCGCGACGGCAGCGCGCATTGTCGAAGCAATTCGTGTCGGTGGCACACTGGCATAGTCACGCAGTATTCAGCAGAGGACATCAACCTAATTTTAGATCGGCAGTCTTCACCTGCTGGAGGTGCCGGTAGAGGTGGTCGACGACCCGTTCCGTCAGGCCCGTGTCTTCCAACGAGCCGGCGTTGCGGATCAGCAACGTCGAACCACTCCGTTCGCCCGTGCGAGCGCTGGAGTTCAGGTCGTTTGCATCCACACCGTATGCGATCTCAAAAGTCCATTCACACAACGGCGCGATCCAAGGCATGCGTTTCGGAATGACGTGGCGGTGAAGAAGCAAATCCGATCCATCGGGTGGACGCAGCGAAACGAGCGCGCCGATCTGAGCGTCCCGCTCGACGGCGAACGTCGCAGCGATTGCGCCGGTGCCCAGGCCCAGCACGGCGATGCGTGAAGCGTCGACAAACGGCCGACGGCGCAGCAGTTCGACCGCGGCGAGGACATCGTTCGACTCGTGCAACCCGAACGTATGGCCTCCTTCGCCAGAGCTTCCATCACCGCGCAGAGAAGTGACGAGCACAACGAAACCCGCCTCATGTAACGGGCGCACTAAGGGCAGCATCTGCTGTCGCGATTCCGCGTAGTCGTGCACCAGTACGACCGCAGGCCATTTGATGCGGAGGACGTTCTCTCGTTCTTCGACGACCTTCTTGGCGTCAATGACGGGCACCAGCCACCCTTCCAGTCGGTTTCCCTCGGCGTTGGCGAACGTGACGGGGTCGTAGTAAACGCCCACCGTGATCGGGTCTTTATCGATCAACGGAACCGAAGGATGCGTCCCTGCGTACACCAGCAACCCCGCGACGGCGGCTGCGATTAACGGGACAAACGCAAGTCTATAGAACAGGCCGCGAACGAAACGGCCTGTAGGGGTGCCAACCTCGTTCCGTAGTTGGGATGGATCGCGCAGGCGAAACGGGTTGCTCAGCAGCAGTTCGAGTGTTATGCGCATCGCCCGCACAACCACCTTGAGCCACAGGCCCCAGCGCTGCTGCCGGGCCGGCGCCGGAGCGTCGTCGTGATAGGTCGGGTTCATCACCGGGCGTTGCATGGTGGTCGTCTCGGTTCGTGGGACATCTGGAAGATACGATAAGATTTTCAATCAGGCATATTTCCTTGACCCAAATTCACCGCCGACGTACTTTGCCGGTTCGGGAAACCTTAACGATTGTGCCGAACGGGCAAGACGGTACGGTCGTACGGCTGAAAGCAGGTCCCCGAGCGGTGTGACTTCTGGAGTCCACGCAGTGGGGCAATTTTCGGGCAATGGTGGACAAGACGTCCCCCCGGCCGCACGGAGCGCAGCCGACAGATCCGCACACGAGGTCAAGGATGGCCAAGGGCAAATCAGCAGCAGCGTTGTTTGAAGTCATACACGGTGGTGACCGCAGCAAGTCCGCAGAAGCGAAGCTCGATACACCCAAGTGGTGGTTCAAGTCGCGCAAGCGAGACTATTCCGTGTCGGCCCCGATCGATGTCGTTGCGCCATCTCCCGCACCGACCCCCATTGACCACTTTCCCGAACCAAGCAGCAGTAGTGGTGGCAGCGGGCGCAGCTTTGGCGCATTCAAGGTCATCTTGCCGTCTTCGCACACCGTAGCACTGGGCCTGATGCTCGCGGCGACGTTCGGTGTCGGGTTTGTAGTCGGCCAACGGTTCCATCCCGTCGGCTCCCCGGTCATCGCCGAGGAAAGCACCGAGGAACTGCTCGCCGGCGCGGCGAATTCTTCCGTGCTGGAGGTCGGCAACGACAATCCGCTATCGCCCGTCCAGAAGGAAGATCCGACGCCCACCGCCAACGCGAGCCTGGTGCCATCCCGCGCCAACCCCCAACCCACGCTCGACGGTACCCTGCCACCGACGACCTCCGTCATCGAGAGCAGCCAGCGCACCATCGGGTTGAACTACGTGATCGTGCAGAGCTACCCGGACGAGGCCGATGCCCTGAAAGCGGTCCAGATTCTTGCGGACCATCACATCACCACGACGGTCGTGAAGGGCCCGCCTGGCTGGGCGCAACCGACGTGGTTCAGCGTTGTCGGTAACAAGGGCTTTTCGCGCATCCGTGGTGTCGCCGAGTTTGACCAGTACGTTGCTGCGATCAACAAGGTCAGCGCCAAGTTTGCCGGGCGGTCGAAGTTCAAGGAATTTACACCCCGCGCCTACAAATGGAAGACCGCCGAGCCCACCGTTACATCAGCGCAGTAGACTTGTCGGGCGCAATGCTTACGTCGTCGCGTTTTCGTCGTGCAACGCGCTTGCCTATGCGTCCCGTCGATGAGTACAGTATTGGTGTCGCCGACCGATAATTGTTTCTCTCCCATCTGACGTGTGACGTGCCTCTATGAACGACTGGGACGATGCCGAACGCTGCGTCGAGAAAGCTCAGGAATTGTTCGAACAGCAGCGCTGGCAGGAAGCGCTCGAACAATTGCGGGCTGCGATCGCAATCAACCCGTACAACGGGTCGTGGTTGTTCAACATCGGTCTGACCCTCGACGAGTTGGAACGCTACGACGAGGCAATCGACGCTTATCGGCAAGCGATCGACTTGGATGCCAACGACCTGCAGTCACTCAATCACCTCGGCGTCGATCTGACGCGCATGGGTCGGCATTCTGAAGCCTTGGCTGCCTTCGAGAAGATCGAGCAGGTCGACTCGACGTTTGAGCCTGCGTACTGCAATCGCATCATCACCTACACCGAGCTCGGCGATCACGACAAGGCCGAGGAGATGTTCTACCTCGCACGGCAAGTGAAGGACGAATGCCCGCATTGCTACTACAGCATCGGCTGCTCTCTCAGTGATCGTGGTCTGTTCGACCGCGCCATCTGGTGCTGGCGGCGGACGCTGGATATGGATGACGCGCACCCGCAGGTGCGAATCCGCATCGCCGAAGCGCTCTGGGATAAGGGAGAGCTCGAACAGGCCCGCCAGTTCTATCTCCAAAGTTTACGCCGTGAGCCTGGTGACACCGAGACGCTACTGGATCTGGGTGAACTGCTGATCGACATGAACCGCCTGGAAGAGGCAGGCGAAAAATTCCGCCGGGCGATCGAGCTTTCACCGGAAGATCCGTCGGCCCATTATTGCCTCGGGCGCTGGTTGGTGCGTGTTGGTTGGACTCAGCAGGCAGTCACGTCTTTTGAACAGACGCTTCGCCTGGACCCGACGTTCCCCGCTGCCCATCTGCGATTGGCTGAGACGTTCGTTGAACTCGGCGATCGAAAGCCTGCCCGCCGCCACCTGCGCGCGGAACTCCTGCTTCGCCCGACCGATCCGACGACCCTGCTGGAATTGGGCAACCTGCTTATGGACGTCGCCCAACCCCGTGCGGCGATCGCGTGCCTGCGCCGGTTGGTCCACCTGGAACCCGATCTCGTCAGTGGCTGGCAGAATCTCGCGATCGCGCAGTTCCTGCGAAAGCAGTACACCGACGGCATTGCAAGCTGCCGCAGGGCTATTGAGCTCGATCCTGTCAATGTCGAACTGCGTCACAATCTGGCATTGGCGCTGGAGCGAACAGGTTTATATGACGAATCGCTCGCCGAACTGCGCGACGCGATGGAAGCGCAACCACAAGACTTGTCGTTACAACGGCTTGAACTCCGGGTGCGGGTGATGAAGGTCCGCGCAAAAGTGCTGCGGCTGGGCAAGAAGGTCTTGTTCTGGAAGGCGTAAACCCGCCCTACTTGCGGACTGATTTCTGCGGATCCGCTTTCCCCGACTGCTGAAATGCCAGATCGCGCACGCGGCATCCACGACAGGCCCCGCAGGGTTGCTCCAAGTCTTCCAGACAACTCCACGTGTGCTCCAAGGGAGCATGAAGGTTCGCGCCTACATCCACGACTTGCCACGCTTCCAATTCAAGCATCGGAGTTTGCAGCTCCAGCTCCGCCTGGTTCAACGGCAATGAAATCATCTCGTTCCAGATCTGCACGTACTCGGTTGCCTTGGCCAGTTCATCCGAATGCCCACCGACGCGCAGCCCCATGTACACCGCAGCTGCGCGGTAGTGCACCGCAAACCGGATTGCGATCGCTACCAATGGCAGTAGTTGGATCGCGCTGGGCGTCACCGCTAACTGTTGGCGTGGGTCGACACTTCCCGCAGCCGCGTTCGAGTTCGGTTCGACGGTCGTTAAGAAAGGCATCGACAGCTTGTGTTCACGGTACGGTTTGAAGTGCGCGACCTGGTGGTCATACGCCATCCGCAATCGCGATGTGGGTCGCTCGATAACCTCACCATGCAGCAAAATCGGTCGATACTTCTGCGCGGCCATCGCGGTGATGACCGCGCTGTTGAGGCTTCCGTTGTTCAGGACGATCGCAAGTTCTTTGGGCATGACCGTCTCACTCTAATCGATTGTCAGCAGCACTTTCAGCACACCCGGCCGCCCCGCGTACTCTATCGCTTCGACGCCCTGCTCCAGCCTCATCCGGCGGTTGATCAAACTCACGACGTCCACACTCTTTTCTGCCAGCGCGCGCAACGCTTCACGGAACGGGCCGCAGCGGCTGCCGATGACGTTGATCTCGTCGATGACCAAGGGCGCGAGGTTCAGTGGTTTGCCCTGCGCCGCGGTGCTCTTCAGGACGATCGTGCCACGCGGGCGGACCATCGCCATCGCCATCTCAAAGCCACTGGCGCTGCCGGTGCAGTCGATGACGACGTCCTGATCGTGCCGTGGGTTGATGTCTGCGAGAGGTCGGCTGCGAATGCCCCACTTCTCGCAGATCGCAAGCTTGTCGGGGTGTTTGCCGATCACCCGTACCGGGCAGTCGACATTTCGCAGCACTTGCGCAACGAGCAAACCGAGTCGACCGTCACCGAGTACCGTCACCCACTTGCGGCCATCGAGCTTGATCTGCTTCAGCACTTGGAACGCCGCCGCCAACGGCTCGACGAAGACCGCGGCATCGTCGTCAACGCTCTTTGGGACGACATGAAGGTTCATGGCAGGAAGTCGGATGAACTCGGCGAACGCCCCATCGTGCTTAAGGATGCCCAGCACACTTCGGTTGCGGCAATGGTTGCTCAGCCCTGACTGACACAAGTCACAACGTCCGCAGACGACGTTAATCTCACCAACGACACGTTGACTGACGAGGTCTTTGTCGCTGGAGGAGACGACTTCACCCACGAACTCGTGCCCCAGTACGCCGGTGAACCCCATGTAGCCCTTGGTGATCTCAAGGTCGGTTGCGCAGATACCGGCTTGCCGCACGCGGATCAGTGTGTCGCCGAGCGATGACGCAGGATCCGGGTGGCGCGGCTGATACGAGAGAGATTGGTTGAAGACGAGCGCGCGCATGATGCTTGGTGGGCATGTCAGGGATCAACCGAACGGGTTGGTCGGGCCGGTGAGATAGGTGAGCCACTTGCCCTGGTCGTAGCCCATGTCGGTGTTCGTCAAGCGGTTCAGGCTGCGCCGCGCCTGCCAACTGATGCCGAAGTCTCGCTCACCGAGGACGCCAATCAGCGTTCGCGCGACTTCCAGCGTCTTGTAATGACGCAACGCCTCAGCGGCGGCTACTCGGACGTCCAAGGCCTCGCTGGGACTGACGACCATCTGGATCAATCGTGGAACGGCGGCATCATCGGGGACGTTATTCAGGGCTTTAACGGCCTCCAGACGAACGAGCTCATTGCGGTCGGACAGTGCCGTGATGAAGACGCTCGTCGACGCTTTGTCCCGCGAGCGGTTGAGCGCACGGACAGCGGTGGCGCGTACGACGTAATCCGCATCAGAACCCGTGCCCGCAGTCGGGATTCCGACTGCAATTTCACCGTAGCGCGTCGTATAGGGTTTGTGTTGACCAAACGGGCGCTTGACCAACCCGTTTATGCCCTTGCGACGGTTGTCGGCGGACGTCTGGTCTTCCATCAACCGCGCCAGCTGGATCGGCGTCGTGTTGTTCATCCGATCGCCGAGCAACTGGAAGTACGATCCAATCGCATCGATCGAATTGTCCTCGGTCGCCTTTTCGGTTTGGCGCCTGGCTTCGGCGTTGTCCTGCTGCTCGTAGTACGCGCGCGGTTCACGCTCGTCGGGCACCGTGGCGCAACCGACGGTGCCGAGCGTTGCGAGCAGGAGGATGGACAACGAAGTTCGCATTTCAAAAACCATTCACCGATCGAACGACCGGCGGAGGCTACAACGACCCTGTCAACTGGCGATCGCCCGCACAGGCGGTAGTGGCGCTGCGTAAAGCTCGTCAGGCGAGACGAGCGTTGGCGTTGCCATCTCAACACCCAGAAATCGCGATCCCAATCGTGCGAATCGTTCGGGGTCGTCGGTCACGAAGCACCGCAGGGCTTCACCAACCCCGTTGCCACCGGCCCGCAGCATTCCACAGGCCCCGAGGCGGCGCGCGACATCATCGGCGCACTGCTCGGCCGAGTCAATCACACGGACGGTGTCACCGACGATCCTGGCGATCTCGTCTTTCAGAATCGGGTAGTGCGTGCAACCCAGCACGAGCACGTCGAGCCCACGGTCCATAAGCGGCTTGAGGTATTGACGCAGCGCCAACCGAACGAGCGGGTCTTCTCGCGAGCGACCTTCCTCGATGATGGGCACGAGCAATGGCGCGGGTCGCAGGAGCATGCGGGCATGACTGCGACGACGGTGGATTGCCTTCTCGTAAGCGCGCGACTTGACGGTCGCTTCGGTCGCGATGACGCCGATGACCGGCACATGCTTGGCGCCGGCTGCGATGACGGCTGCCTTGGCGCCCGGTTCGATCACGCCACTGATGGAGAGATCCGGAAACGCCGCCCTGGCTGCCGGTAACGCCAGCGCAGTGGCGGTGTTGCACGCGATCAGCACATGCTTGGGGTTCAGCGAGCTCAGATGTGAGATAATCTGTTTGACGAACGTCGCGACGGTTCCCGCGGTCTTCGATCCGTACGGAAGTCGGGCCGTATCACCGAAGTAGACGATCTGCTCATTGGGGAGCGTCGCCTGCAGAGCGCGCACGACGGTCAGCCCACCCAGGCCACTGTCCAGCACAACAATTGGAGAATTTGGGGACATCCTTGTCCCTCCTTTCGTCAGCCCTGCGTGATACGCCCGTGTTTGCGCCGCTGTTCGTATTTATCGGAGTAAGCGTGCGTTCACCTTGACAATCTCCGGGGGCATGCTGACACTCGACAGTCATCATGGCTACGACACTCGACGGTAAGCGCGTTCTCCTCGTTGACGACGACAGTGACATCCTCACCAGCATGCAGGCGGCGTTCGAGCCGACCGGTGCCATCATCGAGACTGCCAGTAATGGCAACAAAGCCGTCGAATTGGCCGAGAAGAACAGCCCAGACCTCGTCATCCTCGACATGATGCTTCCCGGTCGCAGTGGGTTCCTGGTGCTCGAGAAGATCAAAGCCAAGAAGCCGCGTAACACCAAGCCGTTCATCATCATGATCACGGGCAACCAAGGCGCGCGGCACAAGATGTACGCCGAGAGCCTTGGTGTCAGCGAATACTTCAACAAGCCCGTTAAGCTCGACAAGCTGATCGCGACCGCAGAGAAGCTGCTCGCGACCCCCGTTGTGTAAGGGCCCACACTCTTTTGACACTCCCTTTGCTCCTGCGAAGCGTTCGCTTCGCAGGGGTTTTGATGCGCGCCCAATTCACGCAACCTCTACTGCATCACATTCAGTGAACCACAACCCGTTGTGGATATCCCGTCGCGCACCACATTTGTTATTGCATCGCTGGTTCAACTTGGATAATTTCGCACGTATAGGAAGTGACGAGCGATGCGGCAGTACAAGATGATCGCGATTGACCTCGATGGGACACTGTTGAACCCCTCGGGGAACGTCTCGGAAGCATCGCGACTCGCGGTCCGCAAGGCTTTGGACGCGGGAATCCTGGTCTGCTTTGCGACCGGTCGTAACTGGACGGAGAGTAAGCCCGTATTGGATGCGGTTGCTCATTACGACTGCGCGGTGTTCGTCGGTGGCGCGATGGTCATTGACACCAAGAACGAGGTCGTCCTGCACCGTACGCTGATGGGTGCCGACCTGGCCCGCGAGCTGTCCGGTTTCTTTGAAGAGCGCGGCCAATGCGTGCTCGCGCTGCAGGATACGACGACAACGGGTTACGACTACCTCGTCACGGGTGACATCGCCATGACCGGCCCGACGCAGATGTGGATGGACATCGCTGGTGCCACGGTCCACAAGTCGCCGCGCCTGGCAGCGCACAGTCACGAACACACGGTGCGCATCGGTGTGGTCACGCCGGGCGTTGTCGCCGAGCCGATCGTGCGGGAGATGCAGAGCCTGTTCGGTCAACGGATCGTGTCGCACAGCATCACGATCCCGATGCACGAGATGACGATCGTCGAGGTATTCGACCCTGCGGTGAACAAGTGGCAAGGCATCCAGCACGTCGCCGCTCGTCACGGCATCGAGCCGCACGAGATCATCGCGGTCGGTGACGACGTAAACGACCTGCCGATGCTGCGTGAAGCGGGCCTCGGCGTGGCAATGGGCAATGCCAAACCCGAAGCCAAGGCCGCTGCTAAGCGAACGATCGGCACGAACCGCGACGAAGGATTGGCGACCTTTCTCGACGAGCTGGTCTCGCACCATACGGTGCAACCACTGGCCGAGGTTGAGCGACGGACCCCGTAAGCGCAATCCGAACCGGTCGAGCGGACCGGCGAACACAGAATGGGCCCCACCGGTGCAGCAACGCCGTGGGACAACGATCAGGGAAGGTGCGAAAGGAGTCGCAGGCTCTAACGGCCGACGCGCATGGAGCGCGTCGGCCGTTTTTCGTTGGTGGGTTGGCTGTTGCAAAAAACAGGTTGTCATCCCGAACGGAGCGGTAGCGACGTGAGGGATCTTGAACGTCTAAACATTTCTGCCACATCGAGATCCCTCGCGTCGCTTCCACTCCTCTCGGGATGACACGCAATTGTGGGACACCGAACTAGATGTAGTTGATCATCATCTGCCGATCGACATCCGTCACACGGAAGAAGTGCTTGTTGAACTCCGCGTGCTTTGTCTTCAGATAGACGTCCTGAAACTCGCTGCCAAACGTCTCGGGGACAAGCGGGTCGGCCTCGAAGTCGGCCAAGGCATGAATGAGCGTGCGTGGAATGCTCTGGATGTTCCTGCGTTTACGCTCGTCATCCGTCATCTCGTACAGGTTCATGTTAAGCGGCTCGCCAGGGTCGATCCCGCTGCTCATTCCCTCCATGCCCGCAGCGAGATGAATGGCAGCAGTGAGATAGGGGTTGCAGCTCATGTCCGGTGAGCGGTTCTCAATGACCGGTCGGCTCATGGGCAGTCGCAACATCGCGCTGCGGTTGTTGTTGCCATAACCTTTCAAAACCGGTGCCCAACTTACGTCCGTCATCTCACCTTGCGCGAGCAATCCCTGGTAGCTGTTGAACGTAGGACACGACACCGCGGTGATGGCGCCGGCGTGCTTCAACAGGCCGCCGACGAAGTGGAAAGCGTGCTTGCTGAACGGCAAGCCGTACTTCGTCGCGAGGGGTTCGCTGGAGTCGACCTGTTCAAACAGGTTCTTGCCGCTCTTGATGTCCATGAGGCTCATGTTGTGGTGCGCACCATTGCGGAAGTCGTGACTGAACGGTTTGGGCATGAATGTCGCGACGCATCCAATCTGCCGAGCGACCGACTTGGCCATCAAACGCAGGAAGACAAAGCGGTCCGCCATCGTCAGGCAGTCGGCGTAATTGAAGTCGAGTTCGTATTGGCCGTAACCACCCTCCTGGTCAAAGCTGAACAGTCCCCAACCCAGTTCCTTCAGACACTTGGCCATCGGGATCAGGAAGCTGCCCGACTGCATCGTCTGATGCACGTCATACGCGGGGCACATCCCCTTGTACGGCTCGGCCAGGGGTGTGAGCTTTCCGTCTGCCAATTCCCTGAGGACGTAGAATTCCGGCTCGATCCCGATGTTGAACAGGAATCCCTTGGATTTGGCGCGTTCGATGATCTTCTTGAGAATCACCCGCGCGCAGTTCTGGTACGGCTTGCCATGGAAATACAGGTCGCTTGCGAACCATACGTATCGCTTGTCCCACGGACAGATCGTCGCCGTCGCCAGGTCCGGCACCGCGGCACATTCGTCTTTTTCCGGTCCGATGAGGCCCATGCCCTCCATCGCGCCGACGGTGAACAGTTCGGACCCCTTACACATCTTCTCGAAGTACTCGATCGGCACGCACTTGGCTTTGGGCACACCATGAACATCGACATAGCTGGCGAAGCAGAACTCGACGCCAGCGTCGAGTAGTTTCTTCTTAGTGGATGCTATCAACGCGGGGTCTTGATCAATGTACTTCATGATTCCTCTGCCTGCCGTTACTAAATGGGAGGGCCTTCCGTACTACTGAAAGAGCGTCGCCAGCGAGTTCCCTACTTCCCCATCGCAATACCCTTGCTCTTGGCGAGTTCCATGGTGATTGTCGGGTCGAGATACAGTTCGATTTCCTGCGGCGATTCGTACACCTTGTGCTTCAGGTTGAACGCGTCGGCGACCTTGGTGCTGCCGTAGATCGAATCGAGGCCCTCACCCTTCTGCCAGGACTTGGTCACCTCGGTCAAGGTCAAATGGCGCGTGCCATCGAGGAACGGTGCGTATTCTTCCGGCGGGACACCACAGCGGGCCGCCATGATCTTGATCGCGTCGGCCTTTGTCGCCGGGTCCTTCAGATAGTCGACCGCCATGTACCATGCCGCCGTCACTTTCTTCCACTCTTCGGGCTTGGCAGCGAGGCTTTCCTTGCTGACGTACAGGCAATCGTAGATCAGGCCCGGCGCGTCTTTGCTGGTGAAAATCGTCTTCGAGCCGGGCACCTGCTTGAGGGCCTGGCCAGAGAACGGGTAATACGACCCGATCGCATCGACATCACCACTGGCCAGCGTCTGCGGTGTTTCAGGGGTCGAGACGTTAACGATAGTCACGTCCGATTCCTTCATGCCGTTCATTTCCAGGCCCTTCAGCAGCAACAGGTGATCGACGATGTTCAGCTCGAGAGCGATCTTTTTGCCCCTTAAGTCGGTGAACTTCTCGATCCCCTTGCCCGGTGCGACGACGATCATGTCGTTGCCGTCCGAGTAGTCGTTGATGATGATGCAAGTGCCCTTCTTACCACCGGCGCCGGTGACCATGGCGTCGCCGTTGGTCATCGAGTTGGCGTCGAGCTTGCCGGCGCTGAAGGCTTCCATGGAGGCCATATAGTCCATCCACACCAGTTCGACCTTCACACCGGCCTTATCGAAGAAGCCCTTTTCCTTGGCAACATCCCATAGATGCCAGCCTGGCCAATCGCTGTAGCCAAGCTTGAGCGGTTCGTCGGCGCGGGCTGCGCCCGGGACGAGCAGGCTGGAGACGAACGTGAGCGCGATACACGCGAGGGATCGGATCATCGATGCCATAGGAGACCTCCGAGAATGGCTGCACGCGAGAGCAGCGGAGACAACGACAACGGGACACGAGTTGCGACCGAAAAAGGCAGAGCTGGGCGGCTTGTGCGAGTTGATCAGCGACAACTGAGCGTTGTTGGTCGGACGGTCGGGGAGACCGAATCTCGGTGGTTAACAGACAACCACCTACGCCGTGCGGCGGGACCAAACTGTCGATGAACTCAAAGCAATGCCCGTGCCGCGATGCGACACCGCGTTGGCGCTCGTTCCATTACGATTCGCAGCCCGTCGAGTGCTTACGCGACAAGCAACCGCATCCACCCCGCCCGCAAAGCGCGCACGTAGCGGTAAACCCAAGCGACCAACACAGAGGCGCAGTGGAGGAACGCAGAGTGACGCAGAGGAAGACAAAGCAGCTTGCATTTCACCCGCATTTCCTCTGCGTTTCTCCGCGTTCTTCCCTCCGCGCCTCTGCGTTGATCGTCTTCGCTTCTGAAGGAACGCGAAACTCATGACGACCGCATGGCCCTTCATTTGCTCACTGAATATCGGGTAGCTTGTGCAGATCAGCGAAACAACGGAGCGACACGGGACTCGTTTGTATGGAGTTTCACTATGTCGGCTACGACGGTTACGCCATTGTCTGTAATTCATCAGGGGATCCTTAACGCAGCCAGCAAGCCCCTGAGCCAAGGGGTAACCTTTCCACCTAACGCTTACACCGACGCCACTCATTTCGAATACGAAGTCGACCACATCCTTAAGCGCGAGTGGCTTTGCGTTGGTCACGTGTCGCAGGTTCCCAAGGCCGGTGACTACTTCAACCTCGACCTGCTCGGTGAACCGATGGTCGTCGTCCGTGGGAAGGAAATGGAGGTTCGCGTTCTGTCTCGTGTCTGCCCGCACCGGGGGATGGACGTCAACCCCACCGAGTTTGGCCGACCCGCAGTGGGCAACGCGCGGTTCCTCATTTGCCCATACCACTTCTGGACGTTCGACCTGGACGGCCGCTGCAAGGGTGCCCCCGAGATGAACAAGAGTGATGGCTTCAGCCGAAAGGACACCGGCCTGCCGAGCTTTCGCTCTGAGGTCTGGAACGGCTTCATCTTCGTTACCTTCGCTGCCGACATCCCTCCCGTCGCCGAGACTTATGCCGACATGGGCAAGAAGCTTGCGCCATGGCAGATGGGCAACCTTGAAGTGGTCGCAGCGCTCGAGTGGGACTGCGCGTTCAACTGGAAGGTCATCGTCGAGAACTTTGCTGAGTGCTATCACCATTGTGGCGCTCACATCAAGACCTTCGAGCCGCTCTTCCCCGCCAAGACCTGTTACTCGGACGAAGAGCAACCGATGTACACGGTTGCTCACCTGCCGCTCATTCGCGAGCTGGCCGACGAGGTGCGATCACAAGCCAGTTCGCTGCGCACGTTCATCGACATCCCCACCGTTCCCATCGACCAGCGGGTCGAGTGGTACGTCTACGTCGGCTACCCGACGATGCTGCTGTTCCTGGCGCCCGATCGCGTTTACTGGTATCGCGTGGTGCCCGATGGTCCCCAGCGGGTGAAGCTGCTGACGACCATCCTGGTCCACCCCGACGCCAAACAGATGCCCAACTGGGACGAGGCCCTCGCGACAGACATCCGAATGCTCAAGGACTTCCACATGGAAGACATGGAAGCCTGCGTCGCGGTGCAGAAGGGCATGAACACCAAGACCTACACGCAAGGCCGGCTCAGCTATCTCGAGCAACCGATCTGGTTCATCCAACGCTACCTCGCCCGCAAACTGCGCGAGGCTACCGAGCGCCCCACGCCCGCACCGACCCGTGGTGGTGCGATCGCGTATAGCCCACAGTGTGAAGAGGATTGTCATGATGCTCCTATCGACGCCTCGGCCTATGCCATCGCCGCGGCACACGTGAGGGCGTGACCCATGACGATGACCGATTCTCCGCAATTGCTGCTCCCCGGCAGCTCGTTCCGTGACGTTGACATCTCGCCAGTGATGGTCGTCCTGCCTGCAGGTGGGTTCGTCATGGGCGCCACCCAAGGAGACGACAAGTTCGTCAGCAACCTCGAGCTGCCCCGTCACGAAGTGACGATCCCGCGAGGAATCGCGATGGGGAAGCACCCTGTCACATTCACCGAGTGGGACGCGTACGTCGCTGTTACCCCGTCGGCGGCTCGACCGAGCGACGGTGGTTGGGGTCGGGGGAACCTGCCCGTCTTCAACGTCAGTTGGGATGACATCCAGGGCTACCTCGCGTGGTTGCGTGAACTCACCGGTCGACCGTATCGCTTGCCCAGTGAGGCCGAGTGGGAATACGCCTGCCATGCCGGCACGAGCGGCGCGTTTGCGACGGGGTCGAACATCACGATCGAGCATGCTAACTTCATGTACTACGACTACCGTCAGCGACCCGGTCGGGGTTGCCCGACTGCGGTCGATCTGTTCCCATCCAACGCGTTCGGCTTGCACGACATGCAAGGCAACGTCTGCGAACTGGTCGCCGACGACTGGCATGACACGTATGCCGGTGCACCATCGGACGGATCGGTGTGGTTGCGTCCAGGAGGTTCGCCATGGAAGGTCGTGCGCAACGGTGGGTGGGACGCCCTGCCACGCGTACTTCGATGTGCGTTCCGCGACTGGGTCGGACGGACGCATCGATTCGACAACATGGGCTTCCGCGTTGCGTGTGATGTGACCGAGCTGACCTCTCGGTCCCAAGGGTGACTGATGCAACTGAAGATGTGCCGTTCGTGGTGGGGTGCCCCGACGGCGTTGGACGAGATGGTCGAGCAGACCGTTACCGCCGGGTTCACGGGGATCGAGATGCCGATCCCCGCCAGCGCCACCGAGCGCCACCATCTTCGCGAGGTGCTGGCACGCAACGACCTGGTCCTGCTCGCCGAGGTCACGACGGGGTTGACCCGTAAGCCAACCTACGACTGGTGGGTCCCCGAGCCGCACTTCAGTGTCGACGACCATCTGCGCGATCTGCAGACCGCGGTCGACCATGCGAGTGACGTCGAACCGCTCTTCCTCACGACCATGTGCGGGTACGACGCCTGGAGCTACCAGCAGAACCTCGACTTCTTCGGGCGGGGCATCGACCTGAGCAGGTCATCGGGCATCACGATCAGCTTTGAAACGCACCGCTGTCGGTCTCTGTTCAACCCGTGGATCACGCGCGACATCGTCAAGGCGCTTCCCGACATCAAGCTGACGTGCGACTTCAGTCACTGGTGCGTGGTCGCAGAGCGGTTGGTGGACACCGAGATTGAGATCATCAAGCTCTGCGCCCAGCACGCCCACCACGTGCATTGCCGGGTGGGCTACGCCCAGCACGCGCAAGTCCCCGACCCCGCAGCCCCCGAGTACCGCCCTGCTCTGGAAGCCCACGAACGCTGGTGGGACCTCATCTGGACCTCACAACGTGCCCGCGGGATGGAGACCGTGACCATGACAAGCGAGTTCGGCCCGGACGGGTACATGCAACTGCTCCCCTACACCCAGCAACCCGTCGCCAACCTCTGGGGCGTCACCTGCTGGCAGGCGATGCGCCAGAAAGACCGGTTTGCACGGTTCATCGGATGACCGCGGGTGTCGACGCGTGAAAATAAACTTTCAGACCCTTCCCTTCTATCTGATATTTTCACAATGCTAGTATCGACCATAGCTTAGAGCTCAGCGGATACCCTAAACCGCTCGACCAAACCGACCAAAAACCGACATGCAAACGACCGCCAAACGACCAAAACCGACACGAACCGACGGCGATCCATGTGATCGATATTCAGTTTTCAAAGAGCAGCGCGCAGCAACTCACAAGTGCGTGCGCGAACGCGCGAGCGTCATCTCGATCTTACCCTGAGGCAGGATGAAGTCAAACTTAAAGTTTGATATTTGTTAGGTTTCCCTGATAATCATCCTGCACCGCCGGGAATCGCCCCTTGCGCAGAATGTCATCCCGAAAAGGAGCGGTATCGACTTAAGGGATCTCGACCTTCCTAACCGCGCACTCGACGGCATCACCGCGCTATCGCGGGTGGCGTCTCATCAGTCCACCCGTGCCGTTGTGCTCATCGCGGCCAGCAGGGGTTCACTTGAACTGACCCAGCCGAACAGGCCCCCTTCGGTTTCGATGGCGTCGACTGCTGCCTTCTGCACCACCGGGTCGAACGCCGCGGTGCAGTCCTCGAGCAGCAGGCACCAATACCCGCGGTCGACGGCTTCGCGCAGTGTGGAGTGCACGCAACATTGCGTCGTCACCCCAGTGAAAACCAGGTGGGTAACGCCCAATCTTTCGAGCATCGGTCCGAGTTGCGTCTTGTAGAACGCGCCGAAGCCGGACTTGTCGAACACGTGTTCACCGACGATCGGTTGCAGTTCGTCGACGAAGTCGTGTCCGTATTCCCCACGGATCAGCAGTCGGCCCAGCGGCCCGGGCGCGCCGATCTCCGAGCCCGCGCGCTTGCTGCGAAACGCCTTGGCGGGTGTGAGGTCGGACAGGTCGGGCAAATGCCCCTCGCGCGTGTGAACAATCGTAAAGCCCGCAGCACGGGCTGCATCGAGCACGGCCCGCACGCGCGGGACGATCTTGCGCGTCTCGGTGACATTCTCACCACCAACGCCCGAATAACCGTTGGGGTCCAGGAAGTCCCGTTGCATGTCGATGAGAACCAGCGCGGTCTGCGCACCCATCGGAAACGGGAATGGCCGCCCGTCGCGAGCGGTAAAGGGAATGGTGGTTGAATCGGTCATGTCGATTAACTCTCCGGCGGCTCTCATGATACTTAGAGTGAAGTGGGGTTTGGGTGATTTCGATTGACGAGTGCCTCTCGCCGAAAGAAATCACCCTCACCCCACCTCTCCCTTGAGCATCTGAGAGAGTGGGCCATACGATTACTTCACTTCGCTTCGCGCACAAACTTTGCCTCGACCATGCTGTTCACATCCGGCATCTTCTTGATCACATCGTGCGCGACCATGAAGTCGGCCAGTTTCTTCATCACGTCGTATTTCGGGCCGGGCTTCTCGGCGGTGCCGAAGAGTTTTTTGTTGTCCTCGATCGTGTAGCACTTCACGCCGGCCAGCATCTCCTTGGCTTCCTCGGGCTTCACACCGAGATATTTCGCGGCGACATCGAGGCTCTCCTTCTCGTTTGCGGCGACGTATTTCACGCCTTCGTCCATCGCGGTGATGAAGGCCTTGATGGTGTCGGCTTTTTCGATCGTCGATTTGCGGGTGGTGACGATGCAGTCACCGAGCACACCGGGCGCGTCGTTGCTGCTGAAAATGACGTGACCGTTGGCCGCCGCGGCCTTGCTGAGCCACGGTTCCCACGTCGCGGCGGCATCCAGTGAGCCGGCGATGAACGCGGCACCGGCATCGTCGGCGTTCATGTTAACGATCTCGACGTCGCTCTCCTTGAGCCCCCCCTTCTCCAGGGTCATCAGCATCAACAGGTGATTCACCGCCCCGATGGTCGCGGCGACCTTCTTGCCCTTCAGGTCGGCGGGCGTCGCGATTGATTTTTTGGCGACGATACCGTCGGCGCCGGCGCTCGTGTCGATCTGGAAGACGCTGACGAGCGCGTCACTCTCCGTGCCGTGCAGCAGCACGACGTTGTCCGGACAACTGAGCGACAGATCGATGTGCCCTGCGATGATCGGTGGCAGCGAATCGCCAGGCCCGGCGAAGTCGACAAACTGCACGTCCAGGCCGTGCTTTTCAAAAATGCCCTTGTCCTTGGCGACATACGCGGGTGTGAAGCCGATCCAGACGTTGTGACCGACCTTCACCGGTGTCGCGCCGAACGACATCGCGGGGACGGCCAGCGATATCGCGGCGATGGCCGCGCTGGTGAACAGACGGGAAAAGGATTTGGCGAACTGCTTCATAAATGGGTCTCCTGAGAAAGGGGTGAAAGGGGTTTAGATCGTTCGTTTGAGCTTCTGTGTCATCTTGAGGCACTCCGAAGGACGATGGGGCAAATTGACGGCGCGCCGCATCATCGCGCAGCATGCGTATCACCTCACCATCGACTGCAACTGGCTTTCCGACAGCGACCGACGCTGCCTTGAGTAAAGCGATTCCAATACATCTGCACGCACGCTCGAAAACTCCGGTTCCAGCCGCATTTCAAGCGTGCGCGGACGGGGCAGATCGACCTTGATCTCACGGGCGATCCGACCCGGGTGAGGCGCGAGCACGATGATGCGGTCGGACAGCAGGACGGCTTCTTCCACATCGTGCGTAACGAAAAGCGTAGTGGTGCCTTGCCGTTCGGACAGGCGAGCGAGCAGTTCCTGCATCTCTTCGCGCGTCTGGGCGTCGAGCGCGCCAAAGGGTTCGTCCATCAGCAACACGCGGGGTTGGTTGGCCAGCGCCCGAGCGAGCGCGGCCCGTTGCCGCATTCCACCGGACAGTTCGGACGGATAGGACTTGGCAAACTTCGACAGCCCGACGATGTCGATCAGTTGGTCGCAGCGGGCGTCGAAGTCCTGGCGTTTGGCGCCGCTCAGTGTTCGGCGGATGGATTTCAGTCGCGCGCTGTAGCGAACGTTCTCGCGAACAGTGAGCCAGGGGAACAGGTTGTCACGCTGAAACACCATGCCACGGTCGGGACCGGGCTCGACGATGGACCGACCGTCGATCACGACGCGCCCGGTCGTGGGGGATTCAAGACCGGCGACGATCGACAACAGTGTGCTCTTGCCGCAACCACTGGGACCGACGAGTGCGACGAATTCGCCGGGCATGACGTTGAAGCTGACCTCTTTCAACGCGTCGACCGGTCCCGCGCGGCCGCAGAACGTTTTCGTCAGACCCCAGACGATTAATGCCGGCGCGGTAGACGGGTTTGGAGTTGTGGACGTCGTCGCGATCATTCGGCCCTCATGCGTTGACGCGCCCAGGGGAAGAGCAACCGAGCGGCGAGCTTGAAGAGCTGGTCCGACAGAACACCCAGCAAGCCGATGATGAAGATGTAGAGGAATATGATGTCCGTCTGCAGGAACCGCTGGGCCTTGAGAATGCGATAACCCAGACCGGTGTTGGCAGCGACCAGCTCGGCGACGACGAGGTAGGTCCAGGCCCAACCAAGGTTCAACCGGCAGATGTCGAGAATCCCCGGCAGGCTCGCGGGCCAGATCACCTTTGAAAACAGCTCCCAGCGACTTGCGCCCAGAACCTGCGCGGCGCGCAAAAGGTCGGACTGCGTCTGCTTTGTCACGTCGGCGACCATCACGACCATCTGAACGACGGTCCCAATGAAGATGACGAGGATTTTTGGCGTCTCACCGATGCCGGTGTAAAGCATCAGCAGTGGGATGAACGCCGGCACCGGCATGTAACGGACGAACCCGAGGAATGGCTCGAGCAGCGCCTCGATCGCCCGCAGGTTGCCCACCAGCATGCCCAACGGGATAGCGACCACCGCGGCCAGGGTGAACCCGCAGAGGATGCGCAGGTTACTGACCCACAGGTCCTGGGTGAGCAGGCCCGACTCCCACAACTTTCCCGCCGCGACGACGACCGCGGTCGGTGTCGGCAGGAAGATACGGGAGATGAACTGGCCGTAGCTGAGGATGCACCAGACGACGAACAGCACCACGAAGCCCGTTACCGCCAGCGAGATGTACAGTCGGCGCGGGATCTCGGTGCGCAGCCCGAGGTACTGTGTTTGTGCGCGCTCGCCGACGAATGCGGGAGCGTTGCCGTACGCGACCGGTTGAGTGGCAGACAAGGCCGGGTCACGGATGATGGGTGCGGCGGTATCCGTCATCCCGGTTGTTTCTCGAGCATGGCCATCTTCTGTGTGAACGGAACCAGGCACTCGTCGCGCAATACACCCCCGACAACGTCCATCACGCGCCCACCAAGCTCGTTCATGTGTTCGGCCGGTACCGCCAGTTCGCGCACCGCGCTACCGGTGATTTCGGCCACTTCCTTCATCGTGGCCCCCCAGACGATTCGGTTCACACAAGCGAGCCAGTTGGTCGTGAAGCACATGGGGCACGGCTCTACGGTCGTGTAGACCGTGCACCCGGACAGATCCCGGCGGCCGGTCGCGCGACAGGCAATTTTCGCTAACATCGTCTCCGCGTGGCTGGTGAAGTCGTTGTCTCGCTCAATCGTGTCGTAGTTGCTAGCGATTACGGAACCGTCTCGGTCCACCATCACGGCACCGAACGGGAACTCACCGTGCTGCATGCCCAATTCGGCCTGGGCGATCGCCAGCCGCATGTAGTGTGCGTCGAGGTTTGACATGGGCTTCTCCTGTTACTTCACGAAGGACGGGTCGACGAGCGACTTCACGTCGGGCTTGGACTTGGTCAGTTGCCGGTCAGCCAGGAACGTGCTGATGTTGCTCATCAACGCCTCGATAGAGCCTCCCTCGAATTTGCCGATCAAAGCGGTGTTGTCGGCGATGCTGTAGATCTTGTCGCCGGCGAGCATGCCCTTGCAGTCGTCTACGCTGACCTCGAGTTTTTTGGCGACAATCTCAATCCCTTCCTGCGGCTGATCCTTCAGGAACTGCACACCGCGATCGACCGCGGTGACGAACGCCCGCACGTCGTCCGGTCGGCCTTGCAGTGTCTTTTCGGTCGACACGATCGCGTTGATGATCAAATCGGGCAGGTCCTTGGACGAGTACAACACCTTGCCCCCACCGGCCGTGGCCTTGGTGAGCCATGGCTCCCAGGTGACGGCGGCGTCAACGTTCCCAGAGAGGAAGGCAGCGCCGGCGTCGTCGGCGCTGACGTTGATCGGTTGGACGTCGGTCATCTTCAGGCCCGCCTTCTCCAGCGCGGTGATGAGGAAAAACTCGTTGGCCTCACCGATGGTGACAGCGACCTTCTTGCCCTTCAGGTCGGCCACGCTGTTGATGCTCGTCTTGCTGACAATGCCGTCGGCGCCGTTGGAACTGTCGATCAAGTAGACCAACTGCACCTTGACGCCCGGCTCGTTGCCCGCGACGAGCACGAGGTTGTGCAGTGTGGTCAGGACGAGGTCGAGATGGCCGGCGATCAGTGCCGGCGGTGAGTCACCGGGACCGGGGAACCGCTTTAGTTCGACATCAAGCCCGGCGTCCTTAAAGAAGCCCTTGGAGTCGGCGATGAAGACACCGGCGTAGCCGATCCAAACGTCGTGGCCGACCACGAGCTTTCCCGCTGCCGAGACAGGCGCAGCGACGACAGAGAGGAAAAGAGAGAAGACGCCCAACAGGGATGCGAGTCGGTGATTCACGGATGTTCCTTTCACCCACTTCGCAAGCCCGGCCAGTCCGACGCCACACTGACGACCGGCAAACGCGCCGGCCGAAAATTCCCACCCCACCGCGTTCAACGACGTGCACGCGCGTCAATGGCGACACATGCGACCGGATTTAGAGAAGAAGGTTGGCCGACGGCGCCGAAATGCGACACGGCAATGGCAAACGTCATTGATCGGACGGGACCGGCCTCGCGAGGCGACACCGGATACCGAAACTCGGGCCGCGATCAGGCTTAGAGCCTGCGATCGCGTCCCTACGCCGTGCGGCGGGATCAACTTGTCATCCAAGACCTCGCAAATCTGGTGCCGCTTTGCTTCCAACGAATTTCTGTAGTCGGCGGTGCGGACCAATCCAAGGTTTTCACGTCAATAGCGGCGGTAACAGTGACCACCGGCGCAAGCCGCTTAGCTGACCGCGCGCGCTTGTTCAGCAGATAGCACCTGCGCGTCGCGCCGGTGCGCACCGATGGGTTCATCGCATTTAGGCTGAGTGACTGGTTTACGTCTGGTGTCTCGCGATGTAGTCGTCAACGATCTGGAAGAAGCCGACCGCGTCCAGCACCGGGCCGTGGCCGGGATAGGCAACCTTAACCGGCAGTTGGCGCAACCGGCGCATGGTGCGGACATACGTGGGGATGTCGGAACAAGGCAGGAAGTCGAAAATCTCACCTTCATACACCGCGTCGGCGGGGAAGAGTTCCTGGCTCACAGGGTCCCAGAGAGAAATACTGCCCCAGGAATGACCCGGCGTGTGCAAGACCTGCAGTTTGCGGTCGCCAAGGTCGAGGACGTCTCCATCGTTCAGCAACCCGGTCGCCGGCGCGGGTTGGGGCGTCCAATCGCGAGCCTGCCAGCCCGGCCACGGCAGGAGCGAGAAATCTTTCGTCACGAGGACCGGATCGGCATACGTGTTCTTCGCCGTCGGTGCGGCAACGATCGCAGCCTCGGCAGGGTGTATCAACCGTTCGGGGAACTGGTAGTTGCTGCCGATGTGGTCGTAATGCGAGTGGCTGCAGATCAACAGCGGACCATTCGAGTGGGGTTTCAAAAACAACCGCAGGTCACCAAGACCGAGACCGGTGTCGATCACCACGTCACGCCGTGCTCCCTTAATCAGCAGAATATTGCAGCGATAGTCCGCCCGATAGTACGGCTCGTTGATCCGGAAGACGCCCGGCCCCACTTCGGCAATCGTGAACCAGTCGGGCAGCGTCGTGAGTCGTATATTTGGCATGCGACCACCTACATAATGCTGTCGTTCACATGCACCAGCCGTGGGAAGTGCAGTTCCTCAGCCTTTTCCTCTTCCGGCGGATGAATGAGCGCTTCGACGCGAGATTTCGTCGCCAGGAAATAGGGGTCGAGCAGCGTCTCGCGCGTGCGCGGGCGTAGCAGCGGCACGTTGATGATCTCGCGAATGTGCCCCGGACGGGCGCCGAGCACGATGATGCGGTCGGCCAGATAGATCGCTTCATCTAAATCGTGCGTGATGAACAGCACCGTCACGTCGACGGCGCTCCAGATCTGCAGCAGGTAGTTCTGCATCTGGCAACGCGTCTGTGCGTCGAGCGCGCCGAACGGTTCGTCCATCAACAAAATGCGCGGTTGATTCGCCAGGGCGCGAGCGATTGCCACGCGTTGTTTCATCCCACCAGACAACTGATGCGGGTAGGCGTCGGCGAACTGGGAGAGGCCGACCATGTTCAACCACATGCGCGCGTCGATCTCGGCTTTGTGGGACGATTCACCCTTGGCGAGCAGGCCGAACATGACATTTCGTTTGACGGTCAGCCATGGGAACAGCGTGTAGCCCTGAAAGACCATCCCACGATCGGGACCCGGGCCGTGCACTTCCTTGCCGTCCAATAGAATCTGACCGCTGGTCGGATAGTCAAGGCCGGCGAGAATGCGGATGAGCGTGCTCTTGCCGCAACCGCTTTGTCCGATGACGCAGATGAACTCGCGCCGGCGGACCTCAAAGTTGATGTCGTTCAGCGCCGTGACGTCGCCAGTTCGCGTCTCGAAGACCCGGCCGAGGTTTTGCACCTCCATAACCGTCGGCCGTTGCCCGATGCGGTCGAACCGCTCGCGCACGGCGAGCGGTGGGTCGAGATAATTTGGCAATTCAAGCGATCCGTACATCGACGTCCGATCCTTTCTCCTGCGCCGCCATGTCGATCGGTCGCCGGGTGGGCGCGGTTCCCTGCGCCCGCGTTTCGTGCAGATCGGCGCTTGTGCGCGGTCGGGACAAAATCCGCTCCGAGCGCGGAGACCCGATGAATGCCACAATGCCTGCGAAGAACGCCGTGATGCTGGACCGCTTGCCCGCAGCGCCCGGCATCCAAGGGAAAATTTTCGGCGCGAAGAACGCGAGGATCTGGTCGGTCGTCAGCCCGATCAGCCCAATGAGGATGATGCCCGCGTAGACGTTGTCGTAATGGCGATACTTGCCTTGCTGGTTGATGAAATAGCTGATGCCCGAGCTAGCCCCGATCAGCTCGGCGACGATCAGGTAGGTCCACGCCCAGCCGAGCAGAATGCGCATGTCGTTATACAGGTTGGGCAGGATGCCCGGGACAATCACGTGCGACAGCAGCCGCCGGGGTTTGGCGCCCAGGACTTGGGCGGCTTCCAGCAACGACGCATCCAGGAGCCGGGTCGTGTTTGCAACGACGAGCACCATCTGGAAGAACGTGCCGATGAAGATGATCGCGATCTTCGGCGCGTCGCTGATCCCCATGATCGCCACTGCCAGCGCCCCGAACGCTGGTGCGGGCATATAGCGGATGAAGTCAACGAACGGTTCGGTGATGCGGGCGAAGAAGCCAAACGTGCCGCAGAGCACGCCAATCGGCACGCCGACCACCGCAGCGGATAGGAAACCCCAGAAGATGATCTTGATCGAGTGCCAGAGGCTCTCGTGCAGCCACGGGTCACCCCGGCGAATGGGCTCGGTGGTGAATGCGGTGTAAAGCGCTTTGCCCACTTCGTGCGGGGCCGGCAGGAAGATCGGATTGGATGGGTCTCCCTTTGCCACGGGCTTGCCGGCCGTCTGCAAACGCCCGTTCTCCTCCGCGAACGCCGGTTTCTCGATCAACGTGCCCGGCCTTAGGAAAGCAGAGCCCCCCTGCTCGGTCACTTTCACCATCGGATGCCAGACATACGGGCAATAACTGACGAGGCACCACACCGCCAACGGCAACAGAAACGCAGCCGCCTTCAACACCAGTTCCTGGGTTGAATTCAACGGCTTTCGAATTCCAAACCAGGGGCTACGAGTCGCCACGCATTGCACCTGTTGCGTTTTAAGTCTCCGGCCCCTCTCTCGGTACTACGGGAGAGGTCAGGGTGAGGGTATTTTCGAGTGGCCAAGAGTTGTCGTCATTCGAAATCACCTTCACCCGGCCTCTCCCATGCGTCCATGGGAGAGGGGTCAAAAGACTACTTCGCCACTTCCTTCATCAACGTGTCATCTAAATACGACTGCACTTCCTGAGGCGTTTCGTACACCTTATTCTTCACATTGAAGTCATCGACGATCTTGCTCGAGCCGACGACCGAGTCGAGCCCGTCACCAGCCGCCATGTGTTTGAGGTTTCCGGGACCGTCGAGCAGGAAGGTGCCTTCCAGGCTCTTGGCGTACTCTTCGGGTGGAACGCTCACACGGGCAGCCATGATCTTGATCGCTTCATCCTTCGTCGCGGGGTCTTTGATGAACGCGACCGTCTTCAACCACACCGCGGTGACCTTCTTCCAGTCATCCCGGCGTGACGCGAGGCTTTCCCGGCTGACGTACAACGCATCGTAGATCAACCCTGGCGCATCCTTGCTCGTGTAGATCGGCTTGGAACCGGCGACCTGCTTCAACGCCTGGCCCGCCACGGGATACCACGCGCCGATCGCGTCGACACCCTTGCTCGCCAGCGCTTGCGGCGTTTCGTTCGTGGGGAAGTTGACGAGCTTCACGTCGGCTTCCGTCATCCCGTTGGCTTCAAGACCTTTCAGCAGCAACAGGTGATCGACGAAATTCAATTCGACGCCGACGCTCTTGCCCTTCAGGTCCTTGATCGATTCGATCCCCGGCCCGGCGATGATCATGTCGTTGCCGTTGGAATAGTCGGTCAGCAGAATGGCAGTGGACGCCTTACCGGTGGCGCCGTTCACGAGCGCGTCGCCGTTGGTCATGTTGACGGCGTCGATCTTGCCGGCGCTGAACGCTTCCATGCTGGGGACGTATTCCATCCACTCGAACTTCACGTCGACCCCCACCTCCTTGAAGAAGTCCTTCTGAATCGCGACTTCCCACGCGATCCACCCCGGCCAATCGCTGTACCCGATCTTCAACGGTTCAGCGGCCGTCACCGGCGTTACAACCGAAAACGACGCAGCAACCGAGAACGCGACCGCCAACGAACGCAACGCACCAACAATCTGACGCTTCATAAACCCTCCGAGGTTAAATGCCAGAGACAACGACGAGCGCCCCGGCTCGCCTCATATCAGCCGGTGCCCCGCCACCCCGTTCAGAGCAAGTATGATGCCGTAACGATTTCGTAACACTGGCTTGCTGGAAAGCCCGCTTACTGTCGATTGCCCACGGTCGCAGTGGGCTCGCCGGTGATAACACAACCCGCGCCCGTCGCGCGAAGTTTAAGCAGCAACCCCCATTGCTGCCCTTTTGCGCAGCGAACGATCGGGTCTAACCACGCAGGCGTTAAAACACGAGGGAAGATTGGATCGCCCGTCAACTCAGGCTTGCCCGATCGCTTTTTCGTGTCTTCGCGCCTTCACGGTTCTAAAACCTGCAGCCGTGGACGACCATCCCGCGCAGTCACCCTGCACTGCGGCACAAAGGTTGCTCAACCCCGAACGGAATCAGGGTGTGAGGGAATTTGGGAACGGTAACACCGACTAACACGCGCCAGCTCGTCGAGTCGCTCGCAGCGGGGAAACCCGTGATGTGGGATGAGATGACCTGGCCCGAAATCCAAGCCCTGCGCGACGGTGGTGGCCGAATGGCGATCCTGCCCATCGGCGCGACCGAACAGCACGGCCCACACCTGCCGCTCAACGTCGACTCCGTCTTCACGAACGCATTTTGCATGTACGCATCAGTGAAGACCGGTGTGCCGGTGCTGCCGACGATTACCTACGGTTGTTCTCTCGGTCACACCGACCACTGGCCCGGGACGGTGTCACTCATGCCCGAGACGTTGATGCTCACGATTCGGGAAATCTCCGAGTTCCTGATCCGCACTGGCTTTAAGCGATTGCTGATCGTCAACTCGCACTGGGGCAACACCTCGGCCGTGCGCTGCGCGATCGATCGCGTTCGTTTTGACAACGCAGGTCAGTTTCACCTGGCGCTGCGGAATAGTTTTGAGATCACCAAGAACGTCTGGAATCAATTCATCGATGATGGTGACGACTTTCATGCCAACCGCGCCGAGACGGCGTTGATGATGTTTTTGAACCCGAGTGCCGTTCGCAGTAACTGGCGCGACGTCGACGACCCTGACCGGACGGCGGGCAAAGTATTTACGTACGTCGTCCCGCAAACGAGCACGAACGGTTTGACTGGCAAACCAAGCCTCGCGACCGCAGACGACGGCAAACGGTTGTTCATCGAGGTGGGCGACGCGCTGACGGCCATCGTGCGGGCAGCACAGAGCGAAACCGCCCCGTTGACGTGGTCGCGACCGCCGCGGGGCGCGACATCTGTTTGAGGAAGTATTTATGGATCGAGACAAATCTTTCACCGCCGGCAACGCCCGCGTCGAGCAGCGCAAAGGCGACCTGCTCGCCAGAAGGGTGCAATACTGCTTCGCTGCGTACGTCGACGTGCACTGCATTCGGCGTCATCCTGCAAGTTGCTACGACGGACCACTGACAACGGACTCCTGAAATGCGCCCTTGACTCCAGTATTACGTTTTCTTATTTTGGTAACACCATGCCGCTCGCCGCTGCACCCATTTCGCGATTTAGCATTTCATTGCCGGGTGATCTGCTGGAACAACTTGACGAGCTGGTCAGCCGTCGAAAACTGCCCAGCCGGTCGCAGGTAATCGCGGAACTCATTCGCGGCGCGCTCGTCGAGCACGAACTGGCCAAGGACGCGACGAAGGTGGTCGCAGGCACGATCACGCTCGTCTACACCAATCGGCGTGACACACTGCGACACCGCCTGGGCGTTATCCAACGGCGATACCTGATGGAAGTCATCAGTTCGCAGCACGTGTTCCTGGAAGGCGACCACAGCCTGGAGGTGCTGCTCGTTCAAGGGCCCGGTAAGCAGTTAAACAAGCTCGCGGACGAGTTGAGATCGTTAAAGGGTGTTGAACAAGTGCGTGTAGTGTTGACCGGTGCGCTGGTTCCACCGCTGCACGAATAGGAGACCGCCATCGTGTCCAAACTGTCCACCGCCACCCCATTGAAGGCCCGCGACCACGCCCGCGCGCAGGCGGGCGTCCTCGCCGAGACGATGCCGACGCTGCCGGCGTCGAACGCTACCAAACTGCCGTCGGGTGTCCGATCCGAGGATGTGGTCTGGGAAGAAACCATCCCCAGCGGTGGTTACGCGTCGCGCGTGTTGAAACGCGGCACGCGCCTGCGGCTGACGAACGTCAACAGTGACGCCTGCGCCACCCTGCTCATCTACAACGCCGACCGCCCGTTTGAACGGCTGAATGTCGCCGACACGATCAAAGTGCAGTGGAACGGTTACCTCGGTCAAGGCAAGCTGCTGTTGAGCGACATGGGCCGTTCACTCATGAGTATTACACTCGACACCTGTGGCCAGCACGACACGTTCGCCGGCGCCAGCAACCCAAAAACGAACGCCGCCAAGTATGGTGACGGCGCGAACTACACGCCCCACCCCAACGCGCGAGAACGATTCCTGATCGCGCTGGCCAAGCATGGCCTGGGTCGCAGTGATGTCATGCCGAACATTAACCTGTTCAAGAGCGTCCGCATCGAAAAGGATGGTGGGATGACGTGGGTCGACAACGCGTCAAAGCCTGGTGACGTCGTCGAACTTCGGGCCGACATGAACGTACTGGTCGTGCTTGCCAATACACCGCACGTGCTCGACCCGCGCCCGATGTACACCGCGACCCCGCTGCGCATCACCGCTTACCGTGGCGAGCCGGCGGGTCCGGACGATGCGATCCGCAACGCTTCACCGGAAGCACAGCGAGCGTTCTTAAACGTGGATGACTATTTCCTGAGCTGATTCACATGACGGTTAACGACACCAGCGCTGATGCCCCACCTCTGCACGGCGTAATCGTGTATGACGAGATCATCCCCGCGCGTGCGCCTTGGGCGCATGTGGTAAAGGCTGGGCAAACTCTTCGTATTGTCGATGTCGAGGGCAACCAGGCGGTCGACTGCATCGTCTTTAATGCACACGACCACGCCGAGCGCTACAGCGCTCCGGATACGATGGCGGCGCAGAAGAACATCTTTCTCGTCACCGGCAGCCGACTGCTGAGCACCGAGGGGAACGTATTGATGACGCTCACCGCGACCAATGTCGCGTACCACGACACGATCGGGGGCGCGTGCTCGCCGGAATCGAACACACTGCGTTATGGCCACCATACGAAACACCAGCACGGCTGCGTCGACAATTTTTTGAACGCCGGCGCCTGGCACGGCTTAGGAAAACGCGACATGACGAGCAATATCAACTGGTTTATGAACGTCCCCGTCGAACGCGACGGCAGTCTGGGCATCGTCGATGGCATCAGCGCGCCGGGGAAGTACGTCGACCTGAAGGCAGCGCTGGACGTGCTGGTCGTCATCAGCAACTGCCCGCAGATCAACAACCCCTGCAACGCGTTCAACCCTACGGCGGTACGAGCGATTGTTGCAGGGTGACGGCGACCGCGATTCGTACAATGTCATCCCGAGGGGAGCCTCAGGCGACCTGAAGGATCTCGACTGTGCGAACGATGACGGCTGAATGTCGGAGATTCCTCAGGTCGCCTGAAGCTCCCATCGGAATGACAGTGACGGAAGCGGCTTACACTCATGTTCACAAAAGTCCTCATCGCCAACCGCGGGGAAATCGCCTGCCGGATCATCCGGACGCTGACAAAGCTCGGCGTGCAATCCGTCGCGGTCTACTCTGAAGCCGACTACGCCGCGGAACATGTCGATTTAGCTGATGAAGCGGTCCTCATCGGCCCCGCCGCTGTTCACGAAAGTTACCTCAAGATCGACCGCATCATTCAGGCGGCGCTCGACACCGGCGCACAGGCGATCCATCCCGGGTATGGACTGCTGAGCGAGAACGCCGGATTCGCCGATGCCTGCGAAAAAGCGGGCATCGTCTTCATCGGTCCGACCGGTGACAACATGCGCGCGTTTGGCCTCAAACACACCGCCCGCGACCTGGCGAAGCGCAGCAACGTGTCACTCCTGCCGGGCACAGACCTGCTCGCAAGCGTCGACGAAGCCGTCAACGCAGCCGAGCGCATCGGGTATCCGGTCATCTTGAAAAGCACTGCGGGTGGGGGTGGCATCGGCATGCGCGTTTGCGAAGACGCGGGCCAGCTTCGGCAGTCTTACGACAGTGTAAACCGTTTGGGTGCGTCGCACTTCGGCCAGACGGGGATGTATCTCGAAAAGTTCATCGCTGCGGCACGCCATGTCGAGGTGCAGATCTTCGGGGACGGCCATGGCGACGCGATCGCGCTCGGTGAACGCGACTGCTCGGCCCAGCGGCGCAACCAGAAGGTCATCGAGGAAACGCCGGCACCGCACCTGAGCGAAGCAACGCGACGAGAGCTTCAGGACACTGCCGTTCGGCTTTCGAAGGCCGTCGCGTATCGCTCTGCGGGCACGGTCGAGTTCGTCCTCGACGCCGTTACACAACAGTTCTACTTCTTAGAGGTAAACACCCGCTTGCAGGTCGAGCACCCCGTGACGGAATCGGTGCATGATGTCGATCTCGTCGAGTGGATGGTGAAGCTGGCGGCGGGTGATCTGCCATCGTTGCAGACGCTAAAGCCCGTCAGCCGTGGTCATTCGATTGAAGTTCGCCTGTACGCCGAGGACCCCGCAAAGAATTTTCAGCCTTCTGCGGGCATGTTGACGGAGGTGACGTTTCCGACCGATGTCCGAGTCGACACATGGGTACGCACGGGCAGCGAGATCTCGCCGCACTATGACCCTCTCGTCGCCAAAGTGATCGTGCACACCGACACGCGCGACGCTGCGATCGAAAAAATGCGCCGAGCGCTGGCTGCGACGCGGTTGGAGGGCATCGAGACGAATCTATTCTACCTGCGCGACCTGGTCGCATCGGACGTTTTCCGCACCGGCAAAGTCATCACCAGGACGCTGGCGGGGTTCACCTACTACGACCCGAGCATCGACGTGCTCGCTGCGGGGAATTTTTCGACCGTGCAGGACTATCCGGGCCGGTTGGGTTACTGGGACGTCGGCATCCCGCCCAATGGGCCGATGGATCACCTGTCCTTTCGGCTCGGCAACCGCGTCGTCGGCAACACCGAGGGCACAGCGGGACTGGAACTGACTGTCACCGGTCCAACGCTGAAGTTCAATCGCAAGACGACCGCTTGCCTGACCGGTGCGCCCATGAAGGCAACGCTCGACGGCAGCTCCGTGCTCTACTGGACTGCGTTCGACATTCCAGCCGGCGCGACGCTCAAGCTCGGCGCGATCGAGGGGCCCGGTGTGCGCACATACCTCCTCGTGCGCGGCGGAATCGACGTGCCCGACTATCTCGGCAGCAAATCGACTTTCACGCTCGGCCAGTTCGGTGGGCATGGGGGGCGCCCGCTGCGCACCGGGGACGTGTTGCACCTGGCAGAGCCGGACGAATCGGCGCTCGATGCGCCACGGTACGATGCCTTTCCCGACGATCGGCAGCCGGCATTCACCCACCATTGGCAGATCGGCGTTCTCGATGGTCCGCACGCAGCGCCGGATTTCTTTCAGCCGGACGACATCGCGACGTTCTACGCAACCGCGTGGCAGGTTCACTACAACTCAGCCCGCACGGGCGTTCGATTGATCGGTCCCAAACCCAAATGGGCTCGCCCCGATGGGGGTGACGCCGGATTGCATCCGTCCAACATCCACGACACCGCCTACGCCATCGGCGCGGTCGATTTCACCGGCGACATGCCGATCATTCTCGGTCCGGACGGTCCTAGCTGTGGGGGGTTCGTTTGCCCGGTCACGATCGTGCAGGCGGAACTGTGGAAGATGGGCCAATTGCGGCCCGGTGATACGGTGAAGTTCGTATCGCTACGTGACAACTTGGCAACCGAACTCGAACGAGCTCAAGACACTGGCATCGCTTCGCGTGACACGGGCCTCCGGTCCGTGGAAGACGTCCTTGAGCCAGATGCCCAAGTCACTAAATACCAAAGCCCAATCCTGCATTCCGTCGCAGGCATCGATGACCGCCCGCTCGTCACCTACCGTCGCAGCGGGGACAAGAACGTCCTCGTCGAGTACGGGCCGATGATGCTCGATTTCGACCTGCGGTTCCGCGTCCATGCGCTGATGCAGTGGTTCACCGCCAACCCGCAGGCGGGCGTGATCGACCTGGTTCCCGGTATTCGTTCATTACAAGTGCATTTCGACAGCCGCGTGCTTTCGCAGTCCAATTTGCTTGATACGCTCATCGCCGCGGAAGAACAGTTGCCCGCGATCGACGATCTGGAAGTGCCGTCGCGCATCGTCCATCTACCACTGTCGTGGGACGACCCCGCCACGCGCCTCGCGATCGAGAAATACATGCAGTCGGTGCGCGACGACGCGCCGTGGTGCCCGAGCAACCTCGAATTCATCCGGCGCGTGAACGGGCTGGCGAGCAATGAGGACGTCCACAACATCGTCTTCGACGCCAGCTATCTCGTCCTGGCGCTGGGCGACGTGTACCTCGGCGCACCGGTTGCGACACCGGTTGACCCACGGCATCGGCTGGTGACGACGAAGTACAACCCCGCCCGCACGTGGACGGCCGAGAACAGTGTGGGCATCGGTGGCGCGTATCTCTGCATCTACGGCATGGAAGGCCCCGGCGGGTACCAGTTCGTCGGCCGCACCGTGCAACAATTCAATCGCTGGCGGCAGACGGGCGACTTTATCGAAGGCAAACCGTGGCTGCTGCGTTTCTTCGATCAGATTCGCTTCTATCCCGTGACTGCAGACGAACTGTTGAAGATCCGCACGGATTTTGCGCTGGGTCGATTCAAGCTGAAGGTCGAGCCGACGACGTTTCGGTTGCGCGACTATCACGCGTTCTCGAAGGCCAACGCCAACAGCATCGCCGCATTCCGCACGACGCAGCAAGCCGCGTTCACGGCCGAGCGGCAAAGGTGGGAAGAGGCGGGTGAATTCAAGGCCGCTGCAAGCGCCGAGGCGTCGGCGACCACTGCGCCGATCGTCGAGACGATCGATATCCCCACCGGCGCCGAGGCGATCGAATCGCCGATGGTTGCCAACGTCTGGAAAGTCGTCGCGACACAAGGGCAAGCCGTGAAGGCGGGCGACCCACTGGTCATTCTGGAAGCGATGAAGATGGAGACGACGATCGCTTCGCCGATCGATGGTGTCGTGCTGCACGTGACGTGCAAACCGGCGCAGATGGTGATGCCCGGGTCGGTTTTGTGTGTGGTGAAGGGTACATAGTTTCACGTGGACTATCCGATCCATTCAATATCGAAACTCACTGATGGTTACGCGTCCGGCGCGATGCGCGTCTACGATGTTGCCGTCGAGGTTCTCAAGCGACTGACAGCCGCGGCGGACAAGAGCATCTGGATCACGCGCGTGACGAATGAAGCACTGTTGGCCCGCGCCGCGGAGCTCGATCGAATGGGCCCGTCGGCAGACCTGCCACTGTTCGGCATTCCGTTTGCGGTGAAGGACAACATCGACGTCGCTGCTTTCCCGACGACTGCGGCCTGCCCGGAGTTTGCGTACATGCCCAAGGTCGATGCGACCGTCGTGCGAAAGCTGCTGGACGCCGGGGCAATGTGCGTTGGCAAGACGAACCTGGATCAGTTCGCGACGGGCCTCAACGGCACGCGCTCACCGTACGGAGCGCCGCGATGCGTGTTCAATTCAGGATACATCTCCGGTGGCTCCAGCAGTGGGTCAGCGGTCGCGGTCGCGAGTGAACTGGTCTCGTTCGCACTGGGCACTGACACCGCCGGCTCCGGGCGCGTTCCGGCATCGTTCAACAACCTTGTCGGACTGAAGCCGACCAAGGGCCTGCTCAGCACGACGGGCGTGGTCCCCGCCTGCCGATCACTCGATTGTGTGTCGATCTTTACGAAGACCATCAGTGATGCCAGGACGGTGCTCAACGTCGCGGGCGGGTTTGATGCGGTCGACGTCTTCTCGCGCCGCCGGCCTCCATCGGTCGTGCCGATTCCCAAGTCGTTCCGGTTTGGCGTTCCACAGGATGGGCAACTGAAATTCTTCGGTGATGGTGCGGCCCACGACTTGTATCTTGCATCCTTGCAACGCTTGCGCGCCATCGGTGGCGAACCGGTGACGATCGACTACTCGCCATTCGATGAAACTGCCCTGCTGCTCTACGGTGGCGCGTTCGTTGCTGAGCGCACCGCGGCGGTCGGCGCGTTCCTCGACGCCAACCCCGGTGTCGGTCATCCCGTCGTCCGGCGAATCGTCGACACGGGCAAGGATTTCAGCGCGCGCGACGCTTTCATTGATTCGTATCGCCTGGCCGCCCTTCGCCGACGGACGGACGTGACGTGGGAACAGGTCGACCTCCTGGCCCTTCCGACCGCGGGCACGATTTACACCGTCGACCAGATGCTGGCCGACCCCATCACGCTCAACTCGAACCTTGGTTACTACACCAACTTCGTAAACCTCTTCGACCTCAGTGCCTTGGCCGTCCCCGCAGGCTTCCGTGAGACCGGGTTGCCGTTCGGCATCACATTCATCGCGCCGGCGTGGCACGACGAGGCACTGTGTGAGTTTGGATTACGCTATGCGTTACCATCAACCCTTTGATCGAGAGTCTCCATGACCGAAATTTTATTGGCTGTCGTCGGTGCGCACCTGAGTGGCATGCCATTGAACCTACAGTTGACCAGCCGCAATGCGAAGCTCGTCAAAGCGACCAAGACTGCGCCGCGTTACCGACTTTATGCGTTGGCGAACACCACACCCCCCAAGCCCGGCCTCGTTCACGTTGGAGACGGCACCGACGGCGCTGCGATCGAGGTGGAAGTGTGGTCCCTGGCGGTCGAAGCCTTCGGCTCGTTTGTCGCCGAGGTCCCAGCGCCCATGGCGATCGGCACGACCGAGCTCGCCGACGGCACGACCGTCAAAGGCTTTGTGTGTGAACCGCGAGCGATCAAGGGTGCGACGGACATTACCCACTTCGGGGGTTGGCGGGCGTTCGTAGCGTCGCGAAAGTGACGGTTGACGGTCGGCCAGGCAGATGAAATGAACGCCAAGACGCCAAGAACGCCAAGCGAGATAGCGCCAAGAAGAGAAAAGCGAAAGCGACAGATGGCCGACGGTCGTACGAATTCGACCCGCTCTCTTCGCTTTCGTCTTTCTCTTCTCTCCTACCTTGGCGTCCTTGGCGTCTTGGCGTTCACCACTGCCTTGAACAACGAACGGATCATTTGAACCCGCGCCGGCGCTGACGGCTGTAGCGGGCCAGCGAGTCTTCGATGATCGGGTAGGCCATCTTCGCGGGCTGGATTTCGTCGACCTCGACGGCCTTGCCTTCCAGCTGCTTGTAGTCCTGGAAAAATCGACGAAGCATCGTCAGCCTATGCTGCGGCATCTCGCTGGCTTCACGGTAGCTGTTGAACTCCGGGTCGTCCGTCGCGACGGCGATGATCTTGTGGTCCTTTTTGCCACCGTCAATCATGACCATCAGCCCGATGCAGCGGGCGTGGATGAGTGTCAGTGGTACAACCGTCTCCTGGCACAGCACGAGCACGTCAAGCGGATCGTCATCCTCGGCGAGCGTCTGCGGGATAAAACCGTAGTTGGCCGGGTAGTAGACGGCCGAGTAGAGAATACGGTCGAGCTTGATCAGGCCGCTTTGCTTGTCGAGCTCGTACTTTACGCTCGAGCCGAACGGGATCTCGATGATCGTCGTGAACTCCTGCGGCATGTCCTCGCCGGGAGTGACGTCGTGCCAGGGGTGAATCATGGTTGGAATTCCATTTCGCAAACAGTGTAGCGGACGGTTCGCGCCCAATGGCGACGGTGAACCACCGGCCGGGCGTTTCTGCCGATCGGCCAATACTACAACTGTCGGCCGGAAAGCCAATCGGCTGAACGGCGGTCGCCATTTTTGGTCAAAGTGAACCGGAACGCGCGCTTATAGGACGAGAAAAGGCACACGTCCTGACGGACGCGTGCCTTGGTTCAATCTCTGTTTACCTGCAAACCGTAAACTAAGCCGCCCGACGGCGACGGGCCATGACGGCGCTCGATGTGAATCGCGAGAACCGTCACGTCTGCGGGCGTAATTCCACTGATGCGCAGCGCCTGACCGAGGCTGCGGGGTGAGAAGGTCGTGAACTTCTGCCTTGCCTCGTTGCGCAGGCCGACGACGGTTTGGTAGTCCAGCGTGGTCGGGATGAGTTTTGTCTCTAGCTTCGCGAAACGCTCTAACGCCTTGTCCTGCCGGGTGATGTAGCCTTCATACTTGGCGCGAATCTCGAGCGCCCTGCCAACGTCGTCAGGCATTCCTACGACGGGTTCACCGAGCGCGGCAGAAAGCTTTTTCCAGTCGTTCTCCGACCGGCGCAGCCAATCGAACGCAGTAACACCGTCTATGCGAGTCGATTTCAAGACTGTAACGCCAGCAGTGATCGCATCACGCCGCGCAGTGAAACGCCTCCAGCGATCGTCGTCAACCAGCCCGATCTCGCGGCCAATGCCCGTCAACCGTTCGTCGGCATTGTCGGCACGCAGGTGCAACCGATGCTCGGCCCGACTTGTGAACATACGGTAAGGCTCGGTCGGGGGCTTGGTCACGAGGTCGTCGACCATCACACCAATGTAGGCCTCGTTACGCTTTAAGACGAAGTCGGCGTTGCCCGTTGCGACGTAACGAGCTGCATTGATGCCCGCGACCAGTCCTTGCGCCGCAGCCTCTTCGTAGCCACTGGTGCCGTTAATTTGTCCGGCTAGAAATAGGCCGGCGATTTTCTTGGTCTCCAGCGTCGAACGGATCTGTGTCGGCCAGACCATGTCGTACTCGACCGCATAGCCGTGCTTGAGAAATTGGGCTTTCTCTAATCCGGGAATGAGGGACACGATTTGTTCCTGCACGTCGGCGGGCAGGCTGGTGCTGATGCCGTTGCAATAAATCTCGTCGGTGTCGAGGCCCTCGGGTTCGAGGAAAATGTGGTGCGACAGCTTATCTGCAAAACGCACGACCTTATCTTCGATGCTCGGACAGTATCGCGGGCCGGTGGATTGAATCTGCCCGCTGTACATCGGCGCGCGGTGAAGATTGGCGCGGATGATTTCGTGAACCTGTTCACTGGTGTTGGTGATCCAACACGGGACCTGTGCCAAGGGAGGCGACCAGCGGGGTTTCACCGCGAAGTCGCGACGGCGCGAAGCACAGGGGTTTAGGGCGCTGTTTTTCCCTTGCATCGCGCCTTCGCCACTGCTTGGTGAGTATTCGTTCAGAAAGCTGAACGGCATCGGCTCGTCATCACCGGGCTGCAATTCGAGCTGCGAAAAATCGATCGACTCTTTCTTCAGGCGTGGCGGTGTGCCGGTCTTCAGACGACCGAGTTCGAGACCGAGTTTTTCCAGGCAACCCGATAGTCCTTTCGCAGCGGACTCACCAACGCGACCTCCCTCGGTTTTGCGTTCACCAGTGTGCATCAAGGCGCGAAGAAACGTGCCCGTGGTGACAATGGCAGCGCGACAGGTGAGGTATGTGCTATCGGCGAGTTTCACGCCGGTGACGAAGCGCACAGGCGCAAGCGAATCGGCCAAGTCGCTTGTGCCTTTGCGCTCGTCGGCTTTGATCTCGGCGACCTCACCTGCGATGACATCGAGGTTGGGACACGTCGCCAGCAATCGTTGAACTTCGATCGCGTATTTGTACTTGTCCGCCTGGGCGCGCGGGCCCCAGACTGCCGGACCCTTGGACCGATTGAGCATACGGAACTGGATCGCGGTGGCATCGGTTGCCAGTCCCATCAGGCCACCGAGCGCGTCGATCTCCCGGACCATCTGCCCCTTGGCCAGGCCACCGATCGCGGGGTTGCAGGACATCTGCCCGACGCGCGCGGGGTCGAACGTGACGAGCGCGACCCTTGCGCCCGTACGCGATGCCGCCCAGGCGGCTTCAGCGCCGGCGTGACCACCCCCGATGACGACGATGTCGTAGGTCTGCTTCACTTGGACCGGTATGATACACGCAGACATAGTTTCTGTCTGACCGGTCACTGCCTGACACCTCGGCGCGCAACAGAAAAAGGCAGCCAAACAGGGCTGCCTTTCTACAAAATCCAGCTTGTTGCCCTGTCGACGCTACTCGTTGCTCATCTCGCGCAGTGTCCGGCAGAGCTTGTTCTGTGACGTCAGGATCACGTCGACCGCTTCCACGCACATCTTCAGGCACTCGCGATCGTTGGCGTTCGAGCCATTCAGATCACCAATAAGCCCGGCCAATCGGCGGTGGTACACACCGACGTACCTCTCAACCAGACTCATCTCTTCCTGAATTCGCAATCGTGCCGTGGGTGACATCCTTGACTCCCGTTGACGAAGTTCAATCCTACCCCTCCTGTATCGGATAGAACTTTAGCAAGACTTCAATTTTTGCAGTGCTTCGTTTTCAGGGGTTGTCCTGCGATTGACGGTCTTTGTCGTAACGATAGTCGCGAAACAGGCGTTGCCGCTCGCGCAGGCCTGCGAGCCCTAGACCGGTGCTGATCGCAGCGCCCGCAGCGAGAAGGACTTGTGTGGGCTTGGTGTGTTGCTTGGTGTACGCCTCGTAACCACAGACAAACGCAATCACGATGAACGAGAACGCCAGTCGAGCAATCCATTTTCGGAGCATGGTGGCATCGTACCATCGGGAGGACGGTTTTGGCGTTCCCGCAGTCTTGAAGCACAGCGAAGATGCGTTTCGTCAGACGCGCGAAGCGCTTGCCGCTGAAGCGGTGAAGCTCGAATCGTCCTGACGAAATTCCAGAGGATTGGTTATGCGTGTTGGTTCACTGTTGATCGCGTTGTGTCTTGTGGCTCCGGTGTCGGCTCAGACGATTTATCGGGATCGGGTCAACAACAATGACAATCGAGATCAGAACGACCGCGCGAACGCCGTAAAACGGGCCGAGCAAAACGCCGCCAAGACGCAGATGGAGGCCGCGAAGTTAAAGATTGAAAAGGCGTTCGAGGCGTCACCGGACTGGATCGAAGCCCAGACGCAGTTGAAGCAGGCGCAGACGGAGTTGGAGACGGCGTCAAAACCTATCCTGGATGACTTGAAATCCAAGCCCGAGTACGAGCAGGCCGTTCAACGGCAATCGGACGCCAAGGCGCAGGTCGCTGCGAACCAGCAGAACCCCTCGACGGCGACCCCCGCAAAGTTGACGACCCCCGCGACGCAGGCGCTGGACGCCGCTGACGACGTCACCAAGATGGAAGAGGCCGCAATCGCCGCCGACCCCAAGGCCGCCGAGCTGAAAGCGAAAGTCGCCACCGCCGGCGCGAAGTTAAACGCCCTGACCCAGCAACGTGACGCCGCCGTCCTCGCAGACCCCGAATGGATCGCCGCGAAAAAGGCCCACGACCAGGCCGCAGTGACTGCGGCGCAGAATCGGTAAACCATTTCGCTCTCGATTTCATCTGCCGTCTCCTCTACCATCCCGCCCGATATGGCAGGACCGAATTTTGACATGACCGGTCGCGTTGCGTTGCTGACGGGCGCGGGTCGCGGGTTGGGGCAGGCGATCGCACAGGCGTTCGCGTCGGCGGGCGCTGCGGTGGCGATTCAGGACATCGACCGCGCTGTCGCTGACGAAGCGGCTGCGGGTATTATGGCTGCCGGTGGTCGCGCGATCGCGCTGACGGGTGATGTGAGTGACTTAACCTACCCGGCAGCGTGCGTGTCAGAGGTCGTGGCGACGCTCGGTGGCGTTCACGTGCTGGTGAACAACGCTGCCGTCCAGCATCGCAGTCCTTGGATGGAAGAAAAACCTGAGGACCTTGTCCGCGTGCTGTCGACGAATATCGTCTCCCCGATCCTGTTCTGTCAGGCTGTCGTGCCGATCTTCAAGTCGCAAAAATGGGGACGCATCCTCAATATCGGATCGATCCAGGGCTTTGGTGGCAACGCCAGCATGCTCCCCTACTCGTTGAGCAAATCCGCGATGGCGACGATGACCAAAGCGCTAGCCCGTGATCTGGGGCGCGACGGCATCACCGTGAATAACCTCTCGCCCGGTTGGATGAACACGTTCCGCAATCGCGACGACTTCTCGACCGAACAGGACAAGGAATCCAAGGGCAAACGCCTCCTGCTCGGCCGGGTGGGTGAACCGGAAGATGTCGCCGGCACGGCGCTCCTGCTCTGCTCGGCTGCGGGTGAATACATTACTGGGCAGAATATCGCGATCGATGGTGGCATCACGACCTGAACTCTAGCCGCCAATGAAGAGTGCCAAATGCAGAGTGAACTTGTCCCGTTCGTAAAGCTTAAAGACCCGTCGACCTATGTGGCGTGTTCGACGGATCTGTGCGTTGACCACGAAGGCCGACTCTACTGGGTCGAGTTCTTCATCCGCCACATCCGAACGATCGTGAAGCTCGGCATTGATGCAGCCATCGTACGCAACGAGCCTCTCGACGAGGTAACGCGACGCGGTGACGCGCTGCTGGCCGAGTTCGACGCGTTCTTCTCCGACGTCGCGGCGCACCCCGAAAAGCATGGCCGGGTGACGATCCTCATGCTCGACATCTGGCGCGACGCCCTGTTGCGCAAGCACGGGTTTGTCGACGCGTTCTTCGACCTGAAGAACCGCGAGAACGACAAGATGCTGCCACTGCTACCGACGGTGTGCGCGGAACTGGATGCGCTGAGCGGAGCCGAGCAGATCAAGGCGGTGATTGAAGGCGTCTTCGCCGGCAACATCTTCGACATGGGCGCCGAGGCGACCGCCAAGGCGTTTGTGCACGGCAGTCCCGATTTTTTCACGACGCGCGCCACACTCTCACCCCGACCATGGCTGTTCGACGATTTCGACGCCTTCGTCGAGCGATTGCTAAACGGCCCGGTCCACCGCAAGGCGATCTTCTTCATCGACAACGCCGGCAGTGACTTTATGCTGGGCGCGATCCCGATGATCCGCTGGCTTGCGAAGCGCGGCACGCACGTCGTCATCACCGCCAACGAACGACCGACGCTCAACGACATGACGATCCACGACGTCAACGCCTGGTGGCCGCGTATTCTCGCGACCGAACCGTCACTGGCGTCCCTCCCCATCACCCGCGTCACCAGCGGCACCGGCGAACCCCTCATCGACCTGCTCGGCGTCTCCGCCGAACTCAACGCCGCCTCTGCCGATGCCGACCTTGTCATCATCGAAGGCATGGGCCGCGGTGTTGAAAGCAACCTCGACGCCCAGTTCAGTTGCGACGCCGTCAACCTCGCCATGATCAAAGACACCCTGGTCGCCAAACGGCACAGCGGGAAGGTGTTCGATTGCGTTTGTCGGTTTCGGTGAAGACAGATCAACGCAGAGGCGCAGAGAGAGGAACGCGGAGAGACGCCGAGAATTCGAACAATGATCTCGCCGATTGCTCAGAGTAAAAGATGCGTCTTTCTCCGACCTGGGAAATTTGCGAGATCTTTTTTTCGTTCTTCCTGTTCTCCGCGATCCTCTGCGTTCCTCCCTCTGCGCTTCTGCGTTAAAAGCATTTTCCTTCGCGTCTTCGCGCCTTCGCGGTTAAATTTCCTCGTTCCATGCCTGTTACCGAGAAAATCATCCGCGATCCGGTTCATGACGTGATCGCGTTTCGGGTTGATCGTCCGCTGGACAGCTTACTGTTTCGGTTGATCAACGCCGTCGAGTTTCAACGGCTGCGCCGCATTCGACAACTGGGCCTCGCCAGTCTGGCCTATCCCGGGGCCGACCATTCCCGCTACGCGCACAGTCTGGGGGTCATGGAGACGGCCCGCAAAATTCTCGACCAACTGCGGCGCAATTTCACGATCGACGAGGAAAGCGAGACGATCTGCATCGCAGCGGCGTTGCTGCACGACCTGGGACATGGGCCGTTCAGTCATGTGTTCGAGCGCGTCAGTGGCATTCATCATGAACGGTTAACCCAACGCGTCATCTCTGACCCCGACAGTGAAGTGCATCGCATCCTGTTTCGCCACGATCGGTTGATGCCGGAGAAGGTCGTCGACTTCCTCAACTGCCGGCCGAATCGCACGTTCTACTGCGACGTCATCTCCAGCCAGCTCGATGCCGACCGGTTTGACTACTTGCTGCGCGACAACCTCATGACCGGCAGCCGGTATGGTGGATTCGACCTGCGCTGGCTGTTGCATGCGCTGACGATCGACGAGCCGAGCAGCCGGTTGGCTGTCACAAGCAAAGGTGTGAGCGCGGTCGAGGCCTATCTGCAGTCGCGGTTTCACATGTACCGCAACGTCTACTTCCACAAGGTGGTCCGCAGCGCCGAAGGCATGGTGAAACTGGCGTTGCAACGCGCGCGCCTGCTTGCGGCGCAGGATCGGTTGGCGGGGCTGCGCGAGACGAACGTTTACAAGGCACTGCTCGGTCAGCGCATGACGATGGGTGAGTTCACGCAGTTGGACGACGTGTCGATCCTGTCATGCTTCAAGGAGTGGGCCGAGTCCGGTGATGCGCTGCTGGCGATGCTCTGCCGGGGGCTCCTTTATCGGCGGGTGTTCAAGACGATCGAACTGTCGCACCTTGATACGGCTGCTGCCAACGCCGCCTTCAAGCGCGCCGAGATCGCCTTGGCAAATGCAGGGGGCGATCCGGTGTACGAATTGTTCTTAGACGAACCCTCCAGCACACCCTACGAAGTGGTCGACCCGAACGACACGGTCGGCGGGAAAGAAATCCTCGTCCAGGACGTCCGCGGAACGCTGACGCCACTGGGGCAGGTGTCACCGATGACGCAGTCGCTCAATCGCCAACTGATGTTCCGAAGAATTCACGTCGCGCCGCAGTGGAAGAACGTGGTCATGGAAGCAGTGGGCTGAACACTAGACGCCTGAAGCTCTCGTCGTCGCGGGCTGGGTCACGACCGGCTTTGTTGTCGGCGGTGGAGTGACGGGCCTTGTAGTGCCCACCACCGGTTTTGTAGCAACAACCACAGGTTTGGTCGTCGCCGCCACTGGCTTGGTCACTGGCGCAACGGGTTTCGTAACCGGCGCGATCGGCCTTGTCGTGATCACGGCCTCGGATTTTGCAGTCACTGCGGTCTTCGTTGTGGCCGGCGCGGTGGTTGTTAGTGCCTTGGTCACCTCGACAATTTGCCACGCCGATTGCCGATCGACGGGTCGGTTGGGTCGGTTCAGCCCGATCGGTCGGGTCGCCCGCGCGTTGACCACCTGAGGCGGGTCGTCCCACGCGTCCAGGACCTTCGCGTCGTACGTTTTCGGTGGAAGGAATCGGTTTTTGTGCTGATCGTATTCCCGTTTGGGTATGACGAGGAACACCCGGTGCCCCGCCGCCAGGGCGTTGTCCATCAACTCATTCTGCCTGCGGGCCAGTTGCGGGTTCTTGTCGTCCTTTAACAGGTCGTACAGCGCCTTGGCGCGCTCGGCCTGGAAGGGTTGGGCCTTGTCCAGGTCGTCGCTCTGGGCGGCCAGGTTGCGCACGGAGCCTTCGTTGAACAGATCGATCGAATAAAACTGCCAGTCACCCACGAACTGGGCGTGGTGAATGATGTTGTCCTTCGAGAAGACGACCGCTTGGCTCGGCACCCTCTTGGTGATGCGCTCGGCGGCGTTCCAGACGGCCAGTTGACCGCGCTGGTCGTTCTCGAGGTTGACGACGGACGTCAAAAGAGACAGTGAGCACCCCGCCGCGATGATGATCGCTGCGGGCCGAACGAAGAGGACGACACCGAGGATCGCCCCTGCCGCCCCTCCGACGAGCAACCCCACTTTCGCGCCCCACCCACCTTCGATTCGGCTCGCCAGCACCGCCCCGGTGATGAGGCCGACGACGCACGTCACCGCGCCGATGCGCGCCAGGGCCCGATACGACACGTGCACATGATCCAGCGCCCGCATCGCGATTGCACCCGCGATGGCGATGGCGGGGAACGCGGTCAGGAAGAATCGCGAGTACCCAATGGCCAGCGTGTCGGGTGCCCAGTAATAGACCGTGTAGATGAAGACGCACGGCAGCGCCCAGGCCGAAATCACCAGCGCCCGCCGCCAGTCGTAGCGGAACCAGACGATCAATCCGATGACGGCCAACGGGAAGACGAACATCAACCCCGTCATGTAAAACTGGCGCAACATCGTGTCCCAGTTTTGCATCAGGTTGGCCCACGAAAACCCGGTGCTCTCGTGCGTGGGGTCGTATCCGGTCCAACTGTCGAAGTACGCCTTGTTGACGATAAGCAACGCGCCGACCGGAACGGCCCAGGATGCGAAAAGGACGAGGGACTGGACCAGTGGCTTAAAGGAAAGCGTAAGCGGTCCAACCGCATCGTCGGCGTGCTCACTTAATTGAGCACGCCGACGTCGGCGCAAGGTCGGCGCGCCGTAAACGTCCCATACCACGAACAGGACGACGATCCCCATGGGGAGCAACAGCAGCCCTTCGGTATACCGAATCGTCACGCTCATCCCGAGCAGCAGGCCCGACCCGACCACGCGCGCCCACGGCAGCTTTCCATCCTTCGGCTGTTCCCACCATGTCACCAGCAGATACATCCCCCACGCCACAACGCAGATCGCGGACGCGTGACTGTTGGGGTTGTTGGTCAAACCAGTCGTGACGGGGCTCGTCGCGACGACCAGCAACGCCAGCAGCCCGTAGAACGTGCCAACGAATCGACTGGCCAGCAGGTAGGTGGCAAGCAGCGCCAGCGCCATTGCGAGCGGGTTGACAAGGTAGACCAGGGACGGTCCACCGATCACCAGCGCGACGGCGTAGATGGCGGGCAGGCCGATAGGGTACTTGGGGTAATACGTCCCCGGTTCGTGGCCGGTCACCCACATGCGCCCAACGAACGCGAACGGGTCCGCCGGTGTCGTAATCATCGACCCGGTGTGCAGCAGGTTCTTGGCCCCGACCAGATAGCCATTCTGGTCGACCCCACCATGCGCGGGAATCCAGTAGCGCTGCGTGACCAGAAAGTAGCCGACGACGATCGTCAGCGCCAGCGCGCCGAACAACCCGTGGCGCCACCATCGCTCGATGGGCTGAGCGTGAATTGGGAGAACGACCGGCAATTCGGATCGATAATACGGTTGTACGGGAACACTCGACTGCAAAATAAGACGCCTCACTGCACGGGGAACAGTCGTTACTACCAGCGGAAACGGACTCTGTTTGCATTTAACGCGCGGATGCGAACTAAATTGCCCCGCGGGTGACCAGAACCTCAATTGACTGTCATTTTGTCGACCGCTATAGTCCGCGCAGCGACGCCGGTGCCTTCTTGGCGCGCAGCGGACCCGTCTTCAAAAGGCTTTCTCCAAGTCTTGTGCATGGGTAGTTTGAACCACTGCGATGCGGGAGGGGTGACGGTTCGCGATTCACGTTTCCGCTCTGTTTTTTTAATCGATGCGTTGCGCATCACACAGGTGTAGGCATGGCTGCTGCTGCGTCCCCTTCCGCGAAACCCACCGGTGGCCTTGAGGGCGTTGTTGCCGCCCAGAGTTCTATCTGTTTCATCGATGGCAGCGCCGGTCGACTCGTCTATCGTGGTTACGAGATCCAGGATCTCGTCGAGAATGCCAGTTTCGAAGAGGTTGCCTGTCTGCTGTGGCACGAAAAGCTGCCGAACAAGACGGAACTGGCGGCGCTGAAGCAGGAGATCGCGGGCGCGAAGGTGTCGTCGTTTGTGTTCGACGTCGTCAAGGCGTTGCCGAAGAACACCCAGCCGATGGACGCCCTTCGCACCGCCGCCAGCGCGAGCGCCAGTGACGATGTCGACCTGACCGCCAACACCCCTGAAGCCAACCTGCGCAAAGCGATTCGTCTGACGGCGATCTTCCCGATTATCGTGACGGCGTTCCACCGGATTCGGAACGGTCAGGAGCCCATCGCGCCCGACCCGTCGTTGTCGATCGCCGGCAATTTCCTGTACACGCTGACGGGCACGAAGCCGCACGAGACGCTCGTGCGTGTGATGGACGCCGCGCTCGTCCTGCACGCCGAGCACGGTTTCAACGCCAGCACGTTCGCCGCCCGCGTGACAGCCGCGACGCTGTCGGACATGCACGCCTCGATCACCGCCGCGTTGGCCGCCCTGAAGGGTCCGTTGCACGGTGGGGCCAACCAGGATGTCATGGAATTCCTACTGACCTGCAAGGACGCCGCCGACGCCGAGGCCAAGGCCAAGGGCATGCTCGCCAACAAGCAGAAGATGCCCGGCTTCGGTCACCGCGTCTACAAGACGTTCGACCCCCGCGCCCACTTCCTCCGCAAGATGAGCAAAGAGCTCGGCGCTGCCGCGGGCAACACCAAGTGGTACGAGATGAGCGAGAAGCTCATCCCGATTCTGAAAGACACGCCCAAGAGCGATGGTTCACCCATGAACCTCAACCCCAACGTCGATTTCTTCAGCGCCAGCACGTACTACACGATGAACATCCCCTTGGACCTGTTCACCCCTATCTTCGCGATCGCCCGCGTCGCTGGTTGGACGGCCCACGTGATGGAACAACACAAGAATAACCGCATCATCCGCCCGACGGACGACTACATCGGACCGTTCGGGTTGAAGGTCGAACCGATCGATCAGCGGAATTAGAACGCGCGACCTAAGGACGACGCAGGGGCTCTATTCGCCAATCGCCGTGCGCAGGGATCCGCTGTTCGATTCAATGAGTTGCGTTGCTGCGGCCAGACCGACGCCGCGCCGATTCATCACGATGGCGGCTTTCACCCAGCCGCCGGCGTCCTTCAGCACCTCCATCGCGGCGTCGCGATTCAGGCCCGTAACGCTCGACACGATCCGCGCCCCGCGGTCCCACAGTTTTACATTTGAACAGCGCAGGTCGACCATCAGGTTGCCGTAAACCTTGCCCAGCCGAACCATGCTGATCGTCGTGACGGCGTTCAGCACCAACTTCGTCGCGGTACCGGCCTTGAGGCGCGTCGAACCGGTGATCACCTCCGGCCCGGTCAATGGGCGGATGACGACGTCAACCGGTGGCTCATTAGGCACATTTGCGACACAGCAGAGGAAGACGGTCTTGCCGCCGCGTTCGCGTGCTCGCCGCAACGCGCCGTGTACGTAAGGCGTTGTCCCACCGGCAGCGATGCCGAAGACGATGTCGTGTTCACCCACGTTTTTCCCGTCGACCGCAGTAGCACCGTTAGCGGCACTATCTTCGGCCCCTTCCTGTGAGCGGAACACCGCTGCCTCGCCACCAGCGATGATGGCTTGCACGATGTTCGGATCAGTTCGAAACGTCGGAGGACATTCGGATGCGTCGAGCACGCCCAACCGGCCACTCGTCCCGGCGCCGACATAAATCAACCGCCCACCGGCCGACAACCCCGCGACGACGAGGTCGACTGCTTTAGCGATGTTCGCATTCTCCACCGCCACCGCAGCGACGGCGACGGCGTCCTGGCGGTTCATTAACGCCACCGCGTCGACAACGCTCATCTCGTCCAGGTTCGTCGAGTCGTCCAGCCGCTGTTCCGTCAGCAATCGCGAGCGATCTTCCATGGCCGGAATGTAACCTGTGTGGGTGGAATTGCAGAGACGCGAAGGCGCGAAGATCGCGAAGCAGGCGCGAAGGGAACGGTGAGATTGCTGAGCTCGTTACACCAAGGGATATCCGCGTTGCTGTGGGATGGAGGAGATCCGTTGGAGTACCTCCGATGACGAGCAGGAGTAACAGGTTGCTAAATTCCTTCGCGATTTCTTCGCGCCTTCGCGCCTTCGCGTCTCTTCATGGTTTCGGCGTCACCGCGCCCAGCACCACGCGGCGTTTGGCACCGGTCACGCTCGGCAGGTTCGCCGGTTCACCATCGAGCGTTGCAGCGCCTAGCAGCGCAAACGCCAGCGCCTCTTTCGCTGCGGAGTTCACGCCGAGGTCTTCGGCTTTCATCAGTTTGGGGACCGAGCGTTGCAAAAGGCTCATAATCGTTCGGTTATGAATGCCCCCACCACTGACGACCCATTCGGCGCTGGTTCGGCCGACGAAGTTGTTGAACGCCTCGATTATCGTGCCAGCGGTGATAAAACAGGCGCTGGCGAGCAGGTCGTCGGTCCAGAAGGCCCCACCGATCGTCATGCGCGCGCGTTGGAACAGGTCGACCATCGTCGGAACATCCGTGCTCTTGGGGGGTTCTTTGCGAAAATATTCTGCAGACCGCACAGCGGCGACCAAGTCAGCACTGGCTTTTCCTTTTCCGGCCTTGGTGCCGTATTCGTCGATACCCTTACCGGTCGGTTCGGCCTGCCGGCAAAGGAAGTCACTGATGCAGTTTCCCGGACCCGTGTCGAACGCGATCACGTCCTCCATCGACCCACCCGCCGGCAGGTACGTCAGGTTGGCGATGCCACCGATGTTCAGCAACACGCGGTTCACTCCCGGGTTGCGGAACAGTACATAGTCGGCAAACGGCACCAGTGGCGCACCCTGTCCACCCACGGCGCAATCGGCCCGGCGGAAGTCGCTGACGACCGTGCAGTGGACCCGCTCGGCCAGTAACGCTGGGTCGAGCCATTGAATTGTCAATGGCGGCTCGTGAAACAACGTCTGCCCGTGCGCCGCGACCGCGGTTAACTGTTCAGCCCGCATGTTGGTTGCCAACAGTGATGCGTTGACGGCGTCGGCGTAGGTGAGCGAAATGTCGCGACCCAGTTCGGCCAAATCGCGCAGGGTCAGTGGCTTGCCCTCGCGAACCGCAAAGATTCGCTGTTTCAACCCGTTGTCAAACGGTCGGGCAATGTGGTGCACGAGCTTTGCCGTCATCCCGGCCCCGTGACCGGTAATGCGGGTTAAAGCCACATCCACCCCGTCGGCACTTGTTCCGCTCATGGCGCCGGCGATCAATCGGTCCCCGTTTGGCGAGTTCATCCTCGTCACTATCGGCCATAAACGATCCGATGCCAAACCGGTTGCCACAGGGTATACTTGCCCGTCGACGACCCGCCCGCGCGATCAGCCGAGTTTGCCACCGCCGGGCTTTGAAGGAACTAGACCCCTATGGCTGATGATCCGAAATCCCCCGAGACGCCCGACGCCCCCCCGGGCAACACCGAGAGCACCGGCAACGGTGGTGGTGGCGCAACAGCCACCGCAAAGCCCAAACGCAAGAGCAAGTCCGCCCCCAAGCACAAACCACCGGGTTTACTGCCACCGTGGAAGGTGCTCCTGCACAACGACGACAAGAACACCTACGAGTTCGTCATCGAATCGATCGTCGAACTGACCCCGCTGAACAAGCAGGACGCCGAGATCAAGATGAAGGAAGCCGACGACACCGGTGTCACGCTCCTGCTCGTCACGCACAAAGAACGCGCGGAACTGTACAAAGACCAGTTCGAAAGCAAAGGCCTGACAGTGACGATCGAGCCAGCGGAGAAGTGATTCGTCTCGTCGAAATTACAAATCCAGGGTTGGACACAGACAAGTACGCCTGTGTCCCACAAACGATATTGAGTCTATCAACCAAACGTGCAATGCTTCTTCGTCGCATGACGAAGTTGCCGCACGTATTCCTTGGCTGAGATGTCGATACAACCGAACCGTCGCAGGTGGGCGGTGGAGGCTTGCGTGTCGAGCAGCTCGAATCCGCGTTCGTTCAAGCGATTGACGAGGTGAACCAGCGCGACTTTGCTGGCATCGGTCACGCGGTGAAACATGCTTTCACCGAAGAACGCCCCACCGAGGCATACACCGTACAGGCCACCGACCAGTTGGTCGTTCTGCCAGGCTTCAACACTGTGGGCAAAGCCCATCTCGTGCAGACGCGTGTAGGCGCTGATCAATTCCTCGCTGATCCAAGATCCATCCGTGCGATTGCTCATGCAGCCGCGCATCGTCGCGTTGAAGTCGGTGTTGACTCGGATGTCGAACTTGCCACTGCGGACAACCGCGCGAAGCGTCTGGGGGCAGTGGAATCCATCCAGTGGCAGCACACCACGCGGGTCTGCGGTGTACCAGCGGACCGTTCCGTCGCGGTCGGACATCGGGAAGACGCCCTGCGAGTAGGCGGTCAGCAGCGTCTCAGGATCGAGTCGTAACGGCTCGTGCATAGTGGATAGGAACGACCGGCATCACTGTATGCATAGCAGGCGCGACTGGCGAGGGGAAAAACAAAGACGCCTCGGGGCCCTCCCTCTGTATTTATGTGTGAGAGGAGCCGGAGCGCACCGCTCGGTCTTTTGCATCGGGTCTCCCCCGCCATTACACTCGCCCGTCCTATGGAATCCGAGCAGCAGCCGCAGCCAGTGAAAGTGAAGCGAGTGGAGTCGGGACCGCCCTCAAGTGGCGTTGCGGCGTTCTGGGAGAAGTACGGCAGTCGCCTGCTGCTCGGGTTGACTGTGATCGCATTGCTTTATGCCCTGATTCAATACCGCCGGGGCGCGACGTTGCGGGCTACCGAGACCGCTTCAGAGAACCTGAGCCTGGCTCGCCAACAGCTTGACCGGTTCCGTAATCGCGGACCCTGGGCAGCCCCCGAGCAGACGATTCAGGAAGCGGCATCACTGGAAGGGGCTATCGTTCCGGTGCTGGAATCGGTTGCCGGTGACGCCGAGCAGTCCAAATTGCTCGGCCAGGCGATGGTCGCCCGCGGTGACCTGTACTGGATGCTCGCGAACCTGCCCGACTACCCCCCCGCTGCAACGCAACCGTCTCTGCAACTACCCAAGACCAAGGTCGAGTATCTGACGAGCGCGGAAAGCGCCTACAAACGGGCCGCCACCCAGACGCAGGACCCGTTGAGCGCCACCGTCGCAAAATTTGGCCTGGCCGCCGTGGCGGAAAACCGCGGGCAGTGGGACGAAGCCGAAAAGACCTACGACGCCATCACCGCAGACGATAAGACGCTCGAATCCTTCAAGAACATGGCCAAGTTTCGTGGTGAACAGCTCGAATTGCTACGTAACCCGCTGTTCATCTCACCGGCGACCCAACCCGTCGCGCTGAGCACACAGCCCACGACCGCACCGGCCACAACGGCACCGGTCACGCCCGCTCCAATGACTGCACCGACAACCGCACCAACGACCCAGCCGTAACGACAGGTCGTTTCACCATGCCTGCCGACGAAGACGAACCCATCGAAGAACCTCTGGACGACGCGCTCGTTCCCGAGGGTGAGTCCGAATCCGCCGACGCCGACACGCTCCACTTCCGATTCAAGGCCGGTAAAACGCAGACGAACCGGATCGATCAGTTCCTCTCCAATCGTCTGGCGCATCTATCGCGCGCCATGGTGCAACGGCTGATCGATGACGACCTGGTCAAGGTCAACGGCAAGTCGACCAAAGCCAGCTACAAGATCAAAGCCAACGACGACATCGAGATGTTCGCCCCACCCGTACCGGTGAGCGAATTGGTGCCCGAGGACATTCCGTTGGACATCGTTTATGAGGACGAGCATTTCCTGGCGCTGAACAAACAGACGAACCTGATCGTCCACCCGGCCCGTGGGGTGTGGACGGGGACGCTCGTTAACGGTTTGGTTTATTACGGCAAGCAGCGTGGCGCAACGTGGTCGCAAGTCAACGGGGACTGGCGGCCGGGTATTTTGCACCGGTTGGATCGCAACACGACCGGCATCATGCTCGTTGCCAAAAGCGACGAAGCCCATTGGCGTTTGGCGAGGCAGTTCGAGAACCGGACCATCCAGAAGACCTACCTCGCCGTAGTGCATGGCGTGCCGCAATTGCTTAGTGACGTGATCGACCTGCCCATTGGCCGTGACCGGTATATCCGCGAGAAGCAGGCGATTCGGAAGGTCGAAGCCGGTGGCCGCACGGCCGTCACACGATACGACGTGCAGGAAAAGTTTGAATCACCCATCACGCACCAGTTGATCGCCAGCAGCCATGCCAGCGACAAGAAACTGCCCGCCCCACCCGAAAAGTTCGCTTTCGTGAAGCTGGGCCCTAAGACCGGTCGGACACACCAGTTGCGCGTCCATATGTCAGCGATCGGTTACCCGATGGTCGGTGATACGATGTATGGGGGACGTACCTACGAGGCCTCGGGGTTCACCTTTGCCCGCCAAGCCCTTCATGCGTTCGAAATCTCGTTTATTCACCCCGTCACACTGCAAAACATGACGCTGTCGGCCCCTTTGCCCCCCGATATCCAGCAACTGCTGGCGACGCTGCGCGTGAAACCACAGGTGGGTTGATCGATCGATTAACCGTTTTGCGATCGCATTTTCGCGATTCCGTGAATAGAATGACCTGAGGTTGTTAGGTTCTGCAATTAGAAGGACAGTCCCATGCTTACCACGTCGTTGCCGCTCGCGTTCGCCATGCCCGGTTTGATGGAATGGGTCATCATCGGTGGGCTCGGCCTGTTGATCTTCGGTAAGCGCCTGCCTGAAGTAGGTCGCAGCCTCGGCAAAGGAATTGTCGAGTTCAAGCGCGGGCTTGCAGGTGTGGAAGATGACGTGAAGACCGGGATGGTCGATTCGTCGACGTCACGTCCTGCGCTGCAGGCCGATGCAAAGTTCGACCCTTACACCGGTAAGCCATTGAACGCCGAATCGCACTCGTAGTTCAATCCGCTTTTCATGCGAGGTCGGCGCGCTGGAGTGTGCAAACCGCGCACGATGAAACAGGAAAGAGACGGACATGCGCACACGAACGACGGTGATCGCGGCGTTGTTGGTGTCGAGTTCCTTCCTCACCCTGCCGATGGGGTTCGGTGCCGACAAGCCAGCGCCCACCAAGCCATCCGCGAAAGAATCCGCCGCTCCCAGGGGTCTAACGCTTCGCCAGATCTACACCGCCCGCATCCCGGAAGTGCGGATGGACGGGGTCCCGCTCACCGATGCGATCGACTTCATTCGCGATATCACTGGGGCCAACATTCACGTCAATTGGACCGCGCTGGAAGCCACCGGCGTCGGTCGAGACGCGGTGGTGACGACCCGGCTGCGGAACGTGCCGGTTAAGAAGGCGTTGTCGGTCATTCTCGCGCAAGCCTCGGGTGACGCGACCAGGCTCGCGTACTACAGCGACGACGGCATCATCGAGATCACCACGCGCGACATCGCTGACTCACTGCTGGTCACGCGGACGTATTTCGTCGATGACATCCTTGTCGACGTGCCCGATTTCAAAGGGCCGAGCTTCGACCTCGCCACGAGCAATAGCGGTGGCAATGCTGGCGGCGCATCGGGTGGCAGCCTGTTGAAAGACGACGACACAGGCAACAAGGAAAAAGGCAAAACCAAGACCGAGCGGGCCGACAACCTCGTGTCGCTCATCTCGCAACTGGTGCGCCCGGAAATCTGGGAATCCGCCGGTGGGCCCGCGAAGATCAGCTATTTCCGCGGGTATTTGATCGTCAGTGCTCCGCGCAGCGTCCACGAACAAATCGGTGGGCCGGTGGAGTGATCTTCGGGTTGAAGTAATTCGGATTAACGCAGAGGCGCAGAGAGAAGAACGCAGAGGAACGCGGAGAAAAAAGTTAAACAGAGCTGATTTCGCTGCGTCTCTCTGCGTTCTTCTCTCTGCGCCTCTACGTTGGAATTTGATCGGGTTTCAGTCCCCTACTCCGTCTTGGCCATTCCCTCGGCACCCGCGATGGTCAATGCGATCGAACCTTCGGCCATGCGGTTGGTTTGGCGGTCCATGACGGTCACTTTCAGCACGTATTTCCCAGCCGACAGGGTGGGTGGCAGTTTCAGCAGCTTCACCACAAAGAAATCGTGTCGGCGGTTGCGGGATTGGTCTGTGACGTTGGTCGTCTTGTCCGACCACACCGGCACACCGTTCTCCTTGTACAACGTCGCCGAGTGGGAAAGTGATGTCTCCCAGCGGACGCCACCGGGGCGCTGGCTGCTGAAATTGGCGATCTCGCAGTAGAGGATGACAGGTGTCTCACGACCGGCGGGAAACGTCGTCGGTTCGATCGGCTCGTACACGCCAAAAATCTCGACGCGCTTGCAGAGCGCGATCACCGGCACCGCCAATTCGGCCTGTGCCTTCAACCGGTCCGACAACTCGACCAGCGGGCGAATCTTCTTCGACAGCAGCGCGTTGTTGTCGTTTTGAACGGACGTGCGGAAGTTGCTCAGCCCATCCATCAACGCCGCCAGCACCTCACGGTCTTCCGTCGGCAGCGACGCCAGCGACGTCAGTTGCGGCACCGATTGCCCAAGCGTGAACTGGTGCAACTGGTAGTCGAGGTGCGCCGCGACGTCGAGCGGGTTCTCCTTGATGCGCTTGGCGAGTTGCTCAGAGAGCGCGATGTCCTCTGCCGTCTTAAACGTCTGCGGCTTGGCAGCGGTGACCTGTGGTTCACCCGAACCGATTTCCTGACCTTCCGGAATCATGATCGGGCCGGTGTCGGCACCGTCGAGTGCGATTCTCGTATTAGCTGTTGAATCCTCCGGCGCCAGAGGCGTTACCACGTCCTTCGCTGGCTGGACAACCGGCACAACGGTCACCGCAGGGGCCGGCGAAACCTTGGTCGCGGGCACTTCGTCGTCAGCGGTGGAACTGGCCAGAATCTGCGACCAATCGACCTTCGACGCCTCGGGCTTTGGCTTGACCTTGCCGGGTTCGGTCACCCCCTTCGCGCTCGGCTCGACCCCAGCGATGGGTTGGGTGGCGGCAGATTGCTGCTTCTTGGCCTCGATTGCCTTTTCCATCTCCTCGGCGTACTTCAACGTCCGCGCGACGATCGCATCCCGAGACGCAGCAGCGTCGTCAGTCAAAGCCGACGTTTCATTACCCGCATTGATGGGCTTATCGATTGATGTCGGCGCTGCCGCGGTCGGTACCGGTTGCCTGGACGAACTGCATCCGCAAATACCGGACAGACCCAAGACGGCAACGAGTAAACGGCGAGAGGTCATGAAGGCTCCATCCTTGGAGTGACAAACGCCGGCATCCTGCCGACACGTGCGATCTACTGCATCGTAGTATGTCGGCGCGCGACCGCAAGTTCGATCCTGGTAACTTAGGCGAGGATTTCTATCGGTAACGGTCCATGACGGGGCGTCATGAAATCCCGATTGCAGGGACTGACTTTGCAATCACTTTCCAGTTCTGGTGAAAGCTCCTCGACCGAGGAGTGAGCCATCGGTTTCCGTCCATAAATAAGGCGCCTTCGGGGCGTCCCACCTGCCAGAGCTCAGGACATCGTCTCACCTTGACCGCAATCGTTTTGGCCGATACCTTACCGCCCGAAGTTTGTGAGAAAAGGAACGAAGTCCCGATTCAGGTGCCGGCGGAGGGTTTTCAATGCCGGTTGAGCGGGACAAGTCATCATCCAGCAAGTCGTCGTCGACCGACAAAGCCCAGTTGCAAGGCTGGTACTCGTTGGCTGGTGTCGGGTTTGAATTCATCGCCGCCGTGTTGGCTTGCGGTGGGATCGGGTGGTGGTTGGATCGTTCACTGGCGACGTCTCCATGGTTTACGCTCGGTGGTGGAGGCCTCGGCTTTGCAGTTGGTTTGTGGTTGATGGTTAAGGCAGCGAACCGGTCGTTCAAAAAGTGACCCTACTCTCGCCTGTCATGTCGTCGACGCCCTACCCGATCGCAAGCGCAGTCCTGAAGCTGTCGGCAGCGGTGCTGGGCGCGATCGGCCTGACGGCGATCGTGCTGGCGGGTGTCGTGGTGCTGGCTGGTCGAAACGACTGGTGGGTGCCACTGGGTGTCGCGACGATCGTTTCACTGTTGGCGGCGTTGCTGTCGATGGTGCCGATTGTGTTGTCGCTGGGTCGCGGGCCGATGGCAGCGGCGACCGGGCACTTCATCGCGACGGGCGTTCGCGTCGTGATCAGCATCGGTGGTTGTTTCCTGGCCGTGAAGGCCCGTGGGTTACCGGCAGCCCCCACGATGCTCCTGATGGTGCCTTATTACTTCGCCGTGCTGGCGGCGGAGTCGACGATGCTGGCTTTGTTCATTCGCAAGTCGCACGCGGCCTCGACGACGACGGCTGCCGAACCCAAGAGGGTCTGACCCGATGTCCTCCATGACACCGATCCTGTTGCCGCTCGCGGCCGGAAACCCGATCTCCCACGTGATCGACCATGCTCAGCTCACGACCGACGGTGGGCTCTGGATCCTCACCAACCACATGATCCTCATGGGCGTCAGCGCCCTGATCATGCTCCTGATTTTCCCCGCGATGACCCGCCGCTACCGCAGTGGTGAACTCGTGCCGACCGGCACGCGCAACTTGTTTGAAGCGGTGATGATTTACATTCGCGAGCAGATCGCCAAGCCCGTTCTGGCTGAACGCGCAGACGCGTTCATGCCGTTACTCTGGACGCTGTTTTTCTTCATCCTGTTCAACAACCTGATTGGCCTGTTGCCACTGGACATCCTGTTCGGGTGGTTCTTCACCGACGTGCTCCACATGAAGCACGCCGTCTACGGCACCGCGACGGCCAACCCCTACGTGACGGCGATGCTGGCGCTGATCAGCTTCGTGGTCATCCAAGGCTTTGCGCTCAAGGCCAACGGTCCCGTGCCATACCTCAAGCACTTCCTCGGTGGCGCGCCGTGGTATATGGCGCCCGTCATGGTGCCGGTTGAAATCATCGGCATGCTGGTCAAGCCGTTCGCGTTGTTTCTGCGTCTGGCAGCGAACATGACAGCCGGTCACATCCTCCTGGCCGTGCTTATCGGTTTCCCCGCGATGGCGGCGCTGGGGATGAAGAGCTACAGCATGAGCATCCTGATCGGCATCCCCGCCGTTCTGGGTGCTGCAGCGATCATGTGCCTGGAACTGTTCGTCGCGTTCCTGCAGGCCTACTTGTTTACTTTCCTGACGGCGCTGTTCATCGGACAGATGGCCCCGCACGAGCATCACCATGATCACGACGTCTCACACGACCATAAGGAATCCCGCGGCCCAGGCGAGTTCGCTGCCCCGGCTCATCATTAAAACAAGGACTATTTAGACCGGGACGACGTAATGGTCGTCAACCAATTTTCCCGATCGGCCTCCCACAACCGGTCGCAATATCCACTGCAGGCGGGATCGTCCAGTTCCCCTCCGGAAACGAACGCGGCAGCGGGTGATGTGATGCAGTGAAGGTAAGGCTCGATCGGCGGCGATGCGTGCGAGGCGCGTTGTCGTGAATTTGAAGGTGTGTCAGTCGGACAGACTGAACCCGTCCTCGCCAACGGGTTCCCGGGTCGTCACCAGACCGGCAACAATTCCTGGTGCATAAGGAAACAGTCCTATGAAGAAGATCTTTGCTTTGTTTGTCCTCGCCATTCTGGCCCTGCCCGCCATGTCGTTCGCCCAGGCGACCGGCACGACGACCACCGAAGCTGCCCCGCTCATTGGTAGCGACGGCCTGCTCGTTATGGGTGCCTGCATCGGCGCCGGTCTGGCGATCATCGGTGCCGGTCGCGGCATCGGTCAGATCGGTGGATCGGCCGTCGAGGCGATCGCCCGTCAGCCCGAAGCCGGTGACCGTATCTTCACGACGATGATCATCAGCGCTGCCCTCATCGAAGGTGCCACGCTGTTCGCGCTGGTCATCTGCCTGATCCGCGCTGCCTAACGCAACGCTCGGAAAATCGCCCGCGCGGGTGGTGAATAACCGCTCGCGAGGCTTTAGACTGTCGGCCCCTGTTTGGAGAGACGCGCGATGAACAAGACGATGACCGCCACGCTCGCTATGGCTTTGCCCCTGCTGTCAGCGACGATCTCACTGGCCGCCGATGCTCACGCGGGTGAGACGCACGAGCCCCAACTGCTCAACCCGATCAATACGGGCATCGTGACCTCAATCACGACGCTGATCGTCTTTTTGGCGCTGCTGGCGATCCTGACGAAATTCGCGTGGGGTCCGATCACCAAGGGCCTGGCCGCTCGTGAAGCGAAGATCCGCAGTGACATTGAAGAGGCCGAGCGGGCGCGTGCTGCGTCGGAAGCCAGGCTTAAGGAATACGACGCCCGTCTGGCCAGCGCCGACCAGCATGTGCGCGAGCTGCTCAATAAGGCCACGACGGATGCCGAGAAGATCGCGACCAGCATCCGCATGCAGGCGCAACAGGAGACGGAAGAGGCTAAGGAACGCGCAATGCGCGACATCGAAGGTGCCCGCAAGGACGCCCTTCGCGACGTCTACGAACAGACCGCCGCGCTGGCGACCAGCGTCGCGGAAAAGATCCTCCGCCGCAATCTGAACGCTGACGATCAGCGGGATCTGGTCAACGCGAGTCTTGAGCAGCTTCAGGGTGTGTCGAAGAATTAAGGAGAGTTGGCAGAAGGCAGTAGGCAGTAGGCAGAGAAAAACAAGACGCTCGTATTTCCCTTGCCTACTGCCTACTGCCTACTGCCTACTGCCTACTGACCCGTTATGGCTAATACAGAACCCAACCCAATCGCCACGATATACGCAAAGCCGTTGCTCGAGCTGGCGACCGAGCAGAACCTCGCGCCGCAGATCGGTGAAGAGCTGGAACAGATCGCGGAGATCGTTCGGCAGAACAAGACATTTGCGCTCTACCTAGCCGACCCTGCGATCGGGCATGACGAGCGGAATAAGACGCTGCACCGGATCTTTGACGGCCGGATTTCCCCACTTCTGACGAAGTTCATCGGTGTGCTGAACCATCGCGACAAACTGCGTCACCTGGGCGTGATCGCTGTGGCGTACGCGAAGCTGCTGGAAGCGCAACTGGGCAACATCGAGGTCGACGTGACGTCGGCGTCGACCCTGTCCAGCGAGCAGCTCGAAACCGTACGCCAGAAGGTCAGCACGGCCCTGGGAAAGAACGCGATCGTCCACCAGCACGTCGACGAGTCGATCCTCGGTGGCCTCATCGTCCGCGTCGAAGACAAAATGATCGACGCCAGTGTGCGCTACCAGTTACAAGCAATGAAAGAACAACTGCTGGCGGTAGCCCCGCGGTAGGAAATCGAATTGAACCGCCGAGACACGGAGACGCAGAGAAGAGAGAGAACAGCCAATCGTTTTTTAGTTTTCTCTGCGTCTCAGCATCTCTGCGGTGAACTGATCTTAGTGAATTGGAGAATTTTAAATGGCCATCAACGTCGCCGAGATTACCAGCATCCTGAAGAACGAGATCGCGGGCTTTGAACAGAAGGTTCAGGTCTCCGAGGTCGGTACCGTCATCGAAGTCGGTGACGGCATCGCGCGTGTGTACGGCCTGCAGAACGCCATGGCCGGTGAACTGCTCGAGTTCGAGGGTGGCACGATGGGCCAAGTCTTCAACCTTGAAGAAGAGTCAATCGGCGCCGTCATCTTCGGCAATTATCTTGAGATCAAGGAAGGCGACCAGGTCAAGAGCACCGGTCGCCTGCTGGAAGTGCCCGTCGGTGACGCGGTCATCGGTCGCGTCGTCAACCCGCTGGGTCAACCGATCGACGGTGGCGCACCCATCACGCAGTCTGAAACGCGAAAGATGGACATCGTTGCGCCCGGCATCGCCGAGCGGCAACCCGTCACCGAGCCGCTGCAGACCGGCATCAAGGCGATCGACGCCATGATTCCGATCGGTCGTGGGCAGCGTGAATTGATCATCGGTGACCGCAAGACCGGCAAGACTGCCATTGCAGTCGACGCGATCATCGCCCAGAAGGGCAAGGGCGTGAAGTGCTTCTACGTCGCGGTCGGTCAGAAGGAATCGACCGTTTCGGGCATCGTGGAAGTGCTGCGGGCCAACGGCGCGATGGAGTACACGACGGTCGTTGTCGCCAGCGCCAGTGACCCTGCCCCGTTGCAGTACATCGCGCCCTACGCCGGTTGCACGATGGCCGAGTATTTCATGTGGAAGGGTGAAGCCACGCTCGTCGTTTACGACGACTTGTCCAAACAGGCCGCTGCCTACCGTCAGTTGTCGTTGCTGTTGCGTCGTCCACCGGGTCGCGAGGCATACCCCGGAGACGTGTTCTACTTGCACAGCCGTCTGCTTGAACGCGCCGTCAAACTGTCGAAGGAAAATGGTGGGGGCAGCCTGACCGCGTTGCCGATCATCGAGACGCAGGATGGTGACGTGTCGGCGTACATCCCGACGAACGTCATCAGCATCACCGACGGTCAGATCTACCTCGAACCCGAACTGTTCTTCGCCGGTGTTCGCCCGGCCGTCAACGTTGGCATCAGCGTCAGCCGCGTCGGTGGCAACGCGCAGACTAAGGCGATGAAAAAGATCGCCGGCTCACTGAAGCTCGATTTGGCTGCGTACCGTGAACTGGAAGCCTTCAGTCAGCTTGGCACCGAGCTCGACAAGGGCACCCAGCGTCAGCTCGACCGTGGTGCCCGCCTGGTCGAACTGCTCAAGCAACCGCAGTACCGCCCGATGCTGTTCGAGCAGCAGGTCATGGTCATCTACGCCGGCACGAAGGGCTATCTCGACGAGATCCCTGTCAACCGCGTGCAGGAGTTCCAGAACGGCTTCCTCACCTACGTCGACCAGCAGGCATCGGACCTGCGTGTGGAACTGGCCGAGAAGAAGGAACTGAATGACGCGATCGAGGGCAAACTGAAGAAGGCCCTGGAAGACTTCAAAGCCCGCGTTTGGAAGAAGTAGGCGTCTTCGACCAAAACCACTGCCCGAATACACCCTGACCCGCTAGGCCCAGCGCCTGGCGGGTCAGCTTCTTTGGAACGCCGGGGTTAAACACTCCAGATTCCCAACTTCACACCCCCGGAAAGCCGAATTCCGGGAATTCTGACAATTTTCTCTTAAATAACGCACTGGCCGAGACGTATATATTCACATTAGGTGCAGTGCAGGCTTAACCACCGAGGGGATACGCAGTAAACATGGGTTCGATCGATCAGGACAATCTTAGTTCGTCACCGCGCAAGTTGTACGGTTATGACGTGTTGGACGTCATTGGTGAAGGCGCCGGGAGCACCATCTACGCCGTCAGTGACCCCGCGTCGCGCCAGCTCTTCGCAGCCAAGCATGTGGTTCGCAAGACTGACAAGGACATCCGGTTCGTCGAGCAGCTTGAAGCCGAGTTCGAGGTCAGCAAGCGGTTTGAAAGCCCCTACCTGCGCAAATCGCTCGATCTGAAGATCAACAAATCGATGATGTGGAAGGTGACCGACGCGTTGCTGCTGATGGAACTCTTTGACGGGCAACCACTTGAGTTCGCTTTGCCCAAGAGTCTCACGGCTCAGGTCGACATCTTCATCAGCGTCGCCCGTGGGCTGAATTCCCTGCACTCGCTGGGTTACGTCCACTGCGACCTGAAGCCGAACAACATCCTCGTCAACACTGCGCGTATCGTGAAGGTGATCGACTTCGGCCAAGCCTGCGCCGTCGGCACTTGCAAGACGCGCATTCAAGGTACGCCCGACTACATATCACCTGAACAGGTCAAACTGCAGCCGGTGACGATTCGGACGGACGTCTACAATTTCGGCGCAACGGTCTACTGGGCCCTGACCGGTCGCAAACTGCCGACCCTCTTCACCGCCGGCCGCGACGACAACAGCTTCCTAGTCCACGACGCGATCGCCACGCCCGAACAGATCAACCCGCGCGTACCGGCCCCCATGTCCAGCATGGTGATGGAATGCGTGCGCACCAACCCCACCAAGCGCCCCGCAAACATGACCGAGATCATCCGCCGACTGGAGATCATGCTCATCGCGATGGGAAAGCGGAAAAGCGATAGCCGGGTGTCGGTGGCGTAGGCTTTTCCGTGACACGGTCCTCCGGACCGTGCAGTGATAACCTATCAGGAAGAGTCTTCACAGGCCGGAGGCCCGTGTCACGAATTACTCAAACAGCTTCATCTGTTGCTCGTCCTCGACCGTCGACTTCACTTCACTATCGCTGAAACGGGTGATGATGGTTTCACCTTCACTGAGTTGGGTCGCCGAACGGACGATCGCGCCGTCCTTCGCTCGTCGCGTGATCGAATACCCGCGATGCAGCACGGCCTCGGGTGACAGCGCGACCAGCCGCCCTTCCATGCCGCTGAGTCGATCGGCGTGTCGTGTAATGACATTCCGCGTCTCACGCATGAGCCTGTTATCGACGTGACTGAGCCGTTGCTTACGCAAGTCGACCATGTGCCGCGGATCGTGCCGCTGCAATCGTGCCGCTAACGAATCCAAATCACGGCGGCGCGAATGGGACCTGCGCTCGACACCGATATGCAGTTGCCGTTCGACGTCGTCCAACTGCTGGCGCATCCGGTTTATTCGGTCTGTCGGTCTGCGGAAGAATTCGTGCCGCTCGAACGCCGTCAGTGTGCTCTTCGACTCAGCGACCTTGTTCACTATTGCCCGGAGGAGGCGCGCCGTTGACGACACCATCTCATCACCCGCGGTGAGCCAATAACGCGTGACGACCGTCGCTGCCTCCGTCGGTGTGTGCGCGTGATAGTCCGCAACAAGGTCGGCGATCGACACGTCCACCTGGTGGCCGATCCCCGTGACGACCGGAATGGTCGACGCCGCGATCGCACGCGCGACCGCTTCTTCATTGAAGCCCCACAGATCTTCGAGTGAGCCACCACCGCGCGAAACGATGACAACGTCCGCGGGATCGTTCGTGCCCGGGCCGAGGGTCGAGCTGACGTGGCGGATCGCCTCGGCGATCTTGTCACCGCAACCCGTGCCTTGAACCGGCACGTGGTAGAGAGACAGTCGCAGAAATCGGAACCGCCGCAGAACTTTGAGCATGTCCTGAAGCGCCGCGGTGTTCGAGCTCGTGATCAGCACGATGCGCCGTGGATAGGTCGGAAGTTCACGCTTGCGCTCCACTGCGAACAGTCCCGCCGCCTCGAGCTTGGCCCGCATCTGCTGGAACGCGATTTCCAGCGCACCCTGCCCGATCGGTTGAAGTGACGTCGCGTAGAGCTGATAGCGCCCCCGCTGGGCGTAAATTCCCACCCGGCCGGTCGCGACAATCTCCATGCCGTCGGTCGGCTCGAATTTCAGGCGCATCGCGTCGGACTTAAACATCACGCAATCGATGCACGCGCCCGCATCCTTCATCGTGAAATAATGATGCCCACTACCGCGATGCGCGTTGTAGTTACTCAGTTCCCCCTTCACCGCCACGCTCGTCGGCAGCCCGCTTTTAATCGACCGCTCGATATCAGCCGTCAACTGCGCAACCGAAACCGGCTCGCGCCCTCCACCCGCCGGCGCCACATCGGGCTTGCGCAGCAGGTTCTCACGGAAGTCGAAGAAGTTACTTTTTGCACACATAAATGAAACGCAGGTGCACCGCAGAGGCGTTGGGACGCAGACGAGGCCGAGCGGTCGGAACATCGATTGCACTGATGGCGCAGATCATATGCGATTTTAGTCTGTGTTATCGCTGTTTCAGTTTTCTCTGCGTCTCTGCGTCTCTGCGGTGAATAATCTTACGACGGCTTACAGCGATGCAACGCATCGAGCTCTCGCAAGTCCGAACTACCCTCACCCTGACCTCTCCCATGCGTACAACAGAGACGGGCCGGAGAAACGCCTCGTTTTCTGAATCGCTTTTCCGTACGATCGGCCTAAGACCACGGATGGCTCATTCCCCTCTCTCAGCTTTCGCTTCCCCGCGCGCTCGAACGATGGTCGCGCTGGGGTTTGCGTCGGGCCTGCCATATGCCTTGACGAATACGACCTTGCAACAGTGGCTTCGCGACGCGGGGCTTGATCTCGCGACGATCACGTTTTTGTCGCTGGTTGGCTTGCCGTACGTGCTGAAAGTGCTTTGGGCACCGTTAATGGATCGCTATATCCCACCGTTCCTCGGTCGGCGGCGCGGGTGGTTGTTGTTGACCCAGATCGCGGTCGCGTTGGGTATTGCGGGGATGGCGTTCATCGACCCGGCGGGTTCGTTGCGATGGGTGGCGGTCGCGGGGTTGGCAGTGGCGTTCTTCAGCGCCAGTCAGGACATCGTCGCCGACGCGTATCGCGCCGACGTGCTGCAGACCGACGAGCGCGGGCCCGGCGCTTCACTTTTCGTCGCCGGGTATCGCATCGCGATGCTGCTGACCAGCGCTGCGGTGCTCGTGCTGGTCGATAAGGGCCTGCTGTCCTGGAGCGGTGTGTACCTCGCTAGCGCCGCGATGATGGGCATCGGCGTCGCGGCCACCCTGCTGGCACCGAACCCGGACGACCCGGGAATTACTCCCCCGTCACTGGGCTCGGCGATCGTCCAACCCCTGGTCGACATTATCCGTCGGCCCGATGGGTGGCTCGTCCTGGCGTTTGTGCTGCTCTTCCGGTTGCCCGACACCGCCGTCAATACGATCACCGGGCTGTTCATCCGCGACGTCGGGTTCACGAAGTCCGACATCGGCATCTACCGCCAATTCGTCGGTGGCACCGTCGCGATCGTCGCGGCCCTGCTTGGGGGTGGGCTGGTGACCCAGATCGGCATTCGTCGGTCACTCTGGATCTTTGGTGGCCTGCAGGCGCTGAGTAACCTTGGGTTTTTCGTGCTGGCAATGATGCCGGGAAAGCTGTCGGTACTGATCGCCGTGCTGGTGGTCGAGAATTTCTGTGCCGGGCTCGTGACGGCTGGGTTCTTCGTGTTTTTGATGAACCAGTGTCGTGCGGAATACTCGGCGACCCAGTATGCGCTCTTATCGAGCCTGATGGCGGTCTCCGGACTGCTCGTTGGCGCGTATGCGGGCACTTTGGTCGGCGTCACAGGGTATAAGGCCTTCTTCCTCTGCAGCATTTTTCTGGGCGTCCCAGGGTTGATGCTGATCAACTATCTACAACTACAGACCCCTGCCCGAAACCCGCAGGCCACCTGATTTGGACCCAATTGGGCCCAATCTACTTATCTGCATTTTTCGGACATTTAATACGTCATGCGACCCAATATTCATGGGTTTGTATTTGACGATTGCAAATTATGGTGCATACTCAACCCAATTGGGCTTACTAGTCCCAATTGGCACCAAGTATGTCGCAGCTAAAAGAACAAGAAATTGCCACGGACGAGCCGTTCGCTAAGGCGCGTGTAGCCCGGATTCTTCGTCGGCGGATTCATGCTGGGCAGTTGCGGCACGGGCAGTCGCTACCTAGTGAACGCGAGTTGTCACGCGAGTTGAGCGTTGGCAGGACAGTCGTCCGTCAGGCGCTGGCGTTGCTCGGTAACGAGGGTCTTGTCGCCCGCCAAGGCGTGCGAAACCGCACGGTCTCCTATGACGCGCCCGATGAGCAACCGACATGGATCCGCCGGTCGATTGTCATGCTGACCCCACCTTTCTCTGGTGATACGGGTAGTGGCAGTGCGGTGTCAGCGCGGTGGTTGCGGTACATGACGCTCGGTTCGATCGAGCACCTGCGCTGCCGAAACATGCACACGATCACGCTCAGCAGTGACGCGATGGACGTCGCCGAAGCCAGGCGAATGGCGTCGTGTCGACCGATGGGCCTGTTAGTGCCCGAGCTGAGCGGTGGCGATTTTAACATCGCCCCACTCGCCGAGGCGTTCAAGGACGCGGGCGTCCCAGTCGTCTGCTACGGTGGCGACCCCTCACTTGTCACGTTTGACCGGGTCACATCCGACCATATGCAAGGTTCGTACAGCGTGACGAAGTACCTGCTCGGGCGGGGTTGCCGACGGATCGTGCAGTTCTGGCCCAAGCCGTGGAATCGATACTGGTTCACCGCCCGTCAGGTTGGTTACGCGCGAGCGATGGCCGAGGCTGGCCTGGCGCCACTGCCCCCGATGGAGTTCCCGTACGTGATGGCACCGACCGAGGACCGGGAGGTCTTCGAATACAGCGTGAAGCACGTCGCGGGCTTCATGATGGACGCGATGACGCCCGCCCATCGCCCTGACGCCCTGCTGATGGGCACCGATCGCGACGTCTGCTACGCCACTTCGGCGCTGCGGCGGTTCGGGCTCGAGCCGAACCGTGACGTGCTGATCGCCGGGTATGACCACTACTGGCAACACTGCGAAGAGCGGCAATTCGAATCGACCCCGCCGATCGCGACGCTCGACAAGCAGAACGAACAGATGGGCCGCGCGATGGTTGATCTGCTCTTGGATCGCGTTTCGGGCATGAAGAGCGACACGTCGGTCGTCCGTGTGGTGTCACCGTGCCTGATCACGCAAGAGAGTAGCCCGGCACCCTAAAATCAGCGAGGCCAGCGAGTGACATCGCTGGCCTGGCCTTGTCCCATTTCGCATCGGAGAATGACATGAGCACACGCAATTCCCGCAACGCCTTCACCCTCGTCGAACTTCTCGTCGTCATCGGCATCATCGCACTGCTGATCTCAATGCTGCTGCCGGCGCTCAACAAGGCCCGCGACTCGGCCAACACTGCGGCTTGCCTTTCCAATCTGAGGCAGCTCGGTATCGCCTCGATCATGTACACGAACGAAAATAAGGGTTGGCTTCCCGCGTGGACCGATGTCGCCGACGCCGCCGAGCCGACGGGATACAAGCCCCAGGCACCGGCTGACCTTTCGGGTACACACTGGACCCAGTCACTACGCAAAATGATCGGCAACAGTGGCTTTGTGTTCGGCGACCCCACGCGAAACAATGTGCCACTATTCCGGTGCCCGACCGACATTGATGCTCAGGCACAAGAATGGTTCCCGCGCTACCCCGTGTCGTACGCGATGCCCGATGGTGGATCGCATAACTCGTACAACCACTCGGGCGTGGGGGCGAACTACCTCTACCTGAACATCAATCGCTGCCGCCGCCCGACGGAGTTCTGGTACTACACCGACATGACGAACTTCCACAGCCGCATTCCGCCGAACGCCGACTTTGCGCTCTCGTACCGCCACAACAACCGCAATAGTTCGACCTGGGGTAGCCCGGTATCTGTCTACGCGTTCAGCATCAAACCGTTCAACCCATCCGCAAATGCGATCATCAACATGTGGTTTTTGGACGGACATGCGGAATCGATCAAAAAGGGCAAGGCGAACGACTCGGTACCGTCTCCTACGAACGTCTTCTCGGTAATGTACCAATATCAAAATTTGATTCGTTGATTAGCACCGTGTTGCCCGTGCAACATACCTTTCCCTGTCTGCCCCGCTCGCGATACGATATCGGGCATGACCTTCCGCTATGCGCTTCCCATAGTCCTCCTGGTGGGGATGATGATCGTTGGCTGCAACACCAAGACGTATCAATACAGCCTGACCGTGAAGAACAACTCGAACGAGCCGCTGATGGTCGGCTTTGCTAAGGACGGCCCACCGTTCGAGGATTACTGGGCCACACCCGAGCAGATCTCGCGGATCGAGACGCGGAACGACATTCACGCCTGGGGTGTCCCCGTCGCGCCGGGCAAGACCGCCGAGGTGAAGGAGATTAAAGCGACGCTGGAGCGGACGACCACTGCGTATGTGCGCGTCTACGCGACGACCCCGACCCTGCCGGGCATGCTTTCGATTAGCGTGGGCAGTCCGAACCGGTTAGACATTCCCCTCCAACCCGGCGCGAATGACCTCGACGTGAAACGCGAGGATGGGCGGTTGGTGTATACGCGCGGGCAGTGAATTCAGGGGCGTGTTGGTGCGAACGGCGCAGGTAATCAAGTGTGTCATCCCGAAGGGAGCAGAAGCGACCTGAGGGATCTCGACAAGTCGGAAAACGCTCGTCGTTTGAGATCGCGCGGGTCGCTTGCGCTCTCCTCGGAGCGCGTGAGTATATTGCGGAAAAGACCGAAAATACCGCATTTTCGATGGTGAAAACCGCGACAAGAATCAATAAATTCACAGGCTCTCGGGATGACATGTTTTTTGTTTACTGATTTTTGGGTCTGGTCGATCCATAGCATCAAACCATGTCCTATCAACAGCATCAGCAATCCGCAGGGAAGGACGCGATCGTGGCGCGATGTGCGGTCCTCACGCTGAGTGACACACGCACGGTTGAGACGGACAAGAGTGGCGCGCGGATCAAAGAGTTTTTAGCGACCGCCGGTCATGTCATCAGTCATTATGAGATTCTCAAGGACGATGCGATTGCCCTGTTGCCGATTGCCGAGCGGTTGTTGAGCGACCCTGCGATCGACGTATTGCTGACAACGGGTGGGACGGGGATCAGCCAGCGGGACGTAACGATCGGTGTGCTAGAACGGTTGATCGACCAGCCGTTGCCTGGCTTTGGTGAATTGTTTCGCATGTTGAGTTGGCAGGAGATCGGTAGTGGCGCGATGCTCAGCCGGGCTGCCGGTGGTATCGCACGAGGCAAGCTTCTGTTTGCCATGCCCGGTTCCACCGCTGCGGTTGGACTGGCGATGACGAAGCTGATCATGCCGGAACTGGCCCACTTGCTTTCACAGTTGCGCAAGTGACGACGGACCGCGCGACGGCCACGCGTAACCAACGAGGTGCGCGACGCGATGTTCCGGCGCGCACCGAAACTCCAGATGCTGCCGGGAATTTTCTTCCGTTTCTCCCACGAAAAATGGCGACCCGAGCGTAAAAGTGCGCCAGTGTGTGCCGCAGCGCGCATCGATGTCGTAGAGGTACGGGAACGCCGCGCATCCGCACGCGCACGGCACCGACCCACGATGCTCTTTGACAATCGAATGTCCCAGAATGTGCCAAGTTGCCCGGGCACGGCAACACCCGGGTCGATGGTGCAAAATGGTGCAGATTGGTGCAACTTCAGACGGTTTTGTCTACCCAAACCGCCGCGACACCGGTGGGCGGACTAAGGCGTTTCGGCGAACCACGTGGCATTGGGCTGCCAGAGGGTTGAGTGCAGCCAACCGATCACCGCGGCACGCTGGTCGGGCAACAGGATGGCGGCGACAACGAGCAGGACGATGAGGATCGCCAGGATGATCTTGACGAGCGTGGCGCCAGACAGTTTGGTGGCGGTCGATGAGTCCTGATGGTTGAACTCAGCGATGGGTGTGAACTTCAGGTGGAACGCCGCCGCCAGGTCGGCCGGTGACATCAGCGCGCTACCGGCATCCTCGGATGGACCGGTCGGTGCTTCGGGCGCTTCCATCGAAACCGGATCGCGCAGCGCTTCACTGACCTGAGCAAACTCGTCCTCGACGATCGTGGCCGTTGTCGCGATGGTCGGTTCCGGAACGGTGTGCCCGGTGCCATCACCGTAGTGATGACCGTTGCCATTCCCGTTGCCATTGGAATCGCCACGACCATTCCCATAGCCGTGCCCGTTACCGTTTGAATCGGGGTAACCGCTCGACCGGGGTTGGGCCGGTTCGATTTCCGGTTCGGCCAACGGGGGTTCCGGTTCGACCATCGGTTCGATGACGACGCGCGTCGGCTCGACGTGGGCGGTCGACCCGTTGGACGACTTGCTCTTTGGCCTGGAGATCACGACCTCGGCATCGACCATGTCAGGAATAGGACCCGACGGGGTGTCGGTCGGATACGCCGAGACCGTGGCGGCCGTCACGTGACCGTTTAAGGGCCGACCGGCGTGTGCCGGTTGACCTTCAAGCAGCACATCGGGCTGGATGGGTGGTTCCTGCAGTTTGCCACAATGCGGGCAAAGGTTCGATTCCGTCGCGATGTCGGCCCCGCAACTGAAGCAAAGCCCGAACTCGCGCGACAGGCCCTTGACGTGGGCCGCGTATCGCCAGAATTGGTGGGTGGTCGGTCCACGGACGATCGACCGAGCGGTGACCTGCCCTTTGCGGATGAATCCGAGCAGGACGTCAAGCTTCATGCCCGGGGCGGCCGGGTTGCGCGACTGCATGACGTACCAGGGCCCGATGCGACCCCGGGTAACCCTGCGGGTCTGAGGCGTGTTCTGCATCGTGCATTTGACGCACGGACCAACGGGCGTGTCGTTGAGCGTTCCGCAGAACGGACAAACGTGACGCGTCCGCGGAGCTTTGCCAGCGCCGACACCTCCGCGAGGCGCATCAGAAACACGATTCATGCAATTCTTTCAAGATCGGCGCGGCGTATGTCCAACAACGATGAGGAGACGTGCCTGCCGGGAACCCACTGAGAACTCGATTATGCGTCTGACTCCCATCCGCGTCCATCCCAATCTTTCGCAACAACGCCTTTTTTGTTGATCTCAAAAGGGTTTATGGAAAGGAGGTGAGAAACTAGAGCGACTGTGCCGACAACGCGGGCCGATCGACCGTTGTGAAGTGGTGTAGTTGTCGTCCTTATGAGGACTTACGAGAAAACGGGGCGTGGGCGACCGGCGTCGCATTATCGGTCGGGCTTGCTTTTACGTGTGGTACGAACGGGACCGGCTTGCCACCCTCTATGACAATCCTGCAATATTGTTATTATATTAAGGGTTCGCTAGCCGATCGTGTAGGTCGGCAATATCAGTCGGCCCGAGATACCCCAAGTTCGGTCTACGCATGCAAATCCGATTACGACCAATCGCGATTGCTTTGGCGGTGTGTTACGTCGTGGTGATCGTTTACTCATATCACGTCGGGTTCACAATGAAGGTCTCGCGGGTGTATCGCGAGAATGGCCTGATCGAAAACCTTCAGACCCTGCTGCTGGCGCTGAGCGCCATCTCCTTCCTGGCATGTGTTAGACTGAAGCAGTTCACCAACCGCTGGCTGATGTACGCGTTCGCGTTCATCTGCTATAGCCTCCTGGTCCGCGAGATCGAGATCATACGCTTCGACATTCCCGCGAGCATCAAGATGGCGATGACGGGGCGCGGTCGAACGGTGATCTTCATCGTGGTCTTCGCGATGCTCGCGTACTATGGCGCCCGAAATTTCTGGCCCAATGTCGCTGCGGGTTTGCATTTCGCCAAGAGCGTGCGAGGGTACCTGGTGTTCGCGGCAGCGGCGTCCATGGTGGCTGCACATATCCTCGAAGAAGTGACCCATTGGCGGTACGTGACCTACTTGGAGGAGATCATCGAACTGGGGGGTTACGGGATGCTGTTACTCGCGTCGCTACCCTCCACTGTAAGCAGAAAAGCGACTGTGACCCCAGAACCGGCGCCAAGCGAGCATGTGGGCCGGCTCGAACAGCAAGTCCTTGCGTAACCTACCTGGCCGGCCCTATCGCATCCGAGCGACGCCGGCCGCGACGTTTGCCGGTCCCCCGCGCGGGGGTTACGATCGATAGCCCGATGTCGTCACACCCTACGCCACCGTTATCGCTGTCACAGAAAGCCCGTCGGACGCAGGAACAACCGATCAGCTTCCTGATCACCACGGCTTTGCAGAACCCCCACTTGATCAACTTTGCTGCCGGGCTGGTCGACCCCTATACCCTGCCCGTCAGGGAAACCAAGGCGATCACCGAACGGTTGTTCAGTAACACCAACCGTGGTCGGTCGGTTCTTCAGTACGACACAACTTCCGGTCTGGCCGACCTGCGGGTCGCGGCGCTGGCCCACATCGAACGGATGGAAGGCAAGCCTGCCGGCGCGATGTCATTGACTGCCGACGACATCATGGTCACCACGGGTTCACAGCAGGCGCTGTATCTAATCGCTGACATCCTGATTGACCCGGGTGACATCGTCATCGCGGCCAACCCGAGTTACTTCGTCTACACAGGGACGCTGACCTCTCTGGGTGCCAACGTCATGACGGTGCCCATGGATGACGACGGCATGCAGGTCGACGCCGTCGAGGCTCTGCTGGAACGGTTGGAGGACGAGGATCGGCTGCATAAGGTCAAGCTGATCTACTGCACCAGCTACTTCCAGAACCCGACGGGGCTCACTCTCTCAGCCGAGCGCCGACCACGCTTGCTGGAAATCACCAAGCGGTTCAGCAAGCACGGTCGTATCCTAATCCTCGAAGACGCCGCTTATCGCGAGCTGATTTATGACGGTGACGCCCTACCGTCGATCAAGTCGTACGACACGACCAACGAGTATGTGGTCATCAGTCACACGTTCAGCAAGCCGTTCGCGCCCGGGTTGAAGCTGGGCTACAGCGCCCTCCCGAAGGACGTTGCCCACGCGGTCCTGCAGCAAAAGGGTAACCACGACTTCGGGTCGGCCAACATCACGCAGCACATCGCGCTCGAGTCGCTGCGCGACGGGAGCTACCTGGAACACGGTCACACACTGCGCGACGCTTATCGCAAAAAGCGCGACGTGATGGTCCGCGCCCTCGACCGCTATTTGCCCAAGGTCGCCGGTCTGCACCGCACGGACCCACATGGTGGGTTGTACGTCTGGTTGACCTTCCCGGTTGGCGTCAACACGAGCCGAACGGGTGAGATGTTCCAAACAGCCGTCCAACGCGGCGTCCTTTACGTGCCGGGTGACTATTGCTTCCAACCCGACGCTGCGGGACACATTCCCGTGAATCACCTGCGGTTGAGCTTTGGACAGGTGGCGCTGGAACAGATCGAGCCGGGCATCCATATCCTCGGTGACGTGATCGCGGAACAACTGGCGAGCGTCCGATCGGCGACGGGGGAACGAAGCGCTATACCCGAGTCAGCGATCTAGCCATGCGACTCAGCTGGACGCTGTCCAAGTACATCTTCCTCGACCTGCTGAAGGTGTTCATGATGACCAACGGCGCGCTCGCCGGCATCATGAGCTTCGGGGGCATGCTCAAGCCCCTTATGCAGGGTGGATTGGAAGCCGGGCAGGTCGTCGAGATTTTGACGTACTTGAGCCCGGCAATGAGCGCCTACACGTTCCCGATCGCCGCACTTTTCGCGGCGACCGTGGTGTACGGTCGGTTGTCGGCGGACAACGAAATCGTCGCTGCGCGGGCCGGGGGCATCAGTCACCTGTCGATTGCCATGCCGGCCATTGCGCTCGGGTGCATCGTCTCTCTGGCAAGCATGGCGATTCTCTGCTTCATCGTGCCTAAGTACACGTTGAAGGTCGAGAAGGTCATCTATTCCAACATCGCGCAGATCCTTGCGACGCAGATCGCCCGCAATCACCAGATCGACCGGTTGACGGACGAAAACGACACGGTCGTTTACGCCCAATCCGCCCACGTGCTTGAACCCGAAGGTGGCACCCAACGCCTTGTCCTCGTCGGACCGATGATCGTGCGCTACAGCCAGTCCCCGACCGACAAGCGGCTCAAGATCCCCCTGGAGTTCTACACCGCCAGGCAAGCGACAATCCTCATCAGGCAGGAGGAGAACACCGATCGGGTGCAGTTCAGCTTCACGATGGACGGTGGCATGCGCCTGCCGCGCGACGCGTCCGGTGGCGCAATTGCGGGGATCGACGCATTCGAGTTCGGCCCGATCGAGCGCGGGTCGATGATTAAGGAAAACACGAAGTTCATGGTCCTGGAGGACCTGCAACAGAAGCTTCGCGAGCCGTGGACGAGCCGGCGCGTCCAGACGACGCTCGAGCAGTTCATCAATGAAGACCAGCAGATCGGGATGGCCGACATCGTCGATCGCGAGCTTCGCGAGACGGGCAGTGTGACATTCGACGGTGACGGCGAGACCTACCGCCTGAGCGCGGCGCCGGGCACTACGATCACGAAGAAGCCCGACGAGATCATCCTCACGTCACCGGACCCGAAGGTGGCGGCCATCGTCCTGCGGCAGACGGGTGGTGTGCCGCAGCCCATCGAGGCCCGCGCGACGCGGTTGCGGCTTCGCTCGGCGCCACTGACGGACGAAGACGCCATGCACGTGCAGTTGAAGCTCGACGACGTGACGATCAAGATCGGCGCGGACACGTCAACCGGCAAGTCGTTCGAGCGCTCGCTGGTCGTGCCCATGCCACCGGAGGTCAAGGCGATGGAGCAGTACCGCCGCAACCCCTACCGCTACGCGTCACGAGCCGGCGAGGGGACCCGCAACCAGAATATCCTCGGTCGCGATCTGGTCATCCTACGGCACGACATTTACGCGGAACTGAACGGTCGGTCGGCGTTCGCGGTAAGCTGTCTCGTGTTGGCGGTCATCGGTTGCGTCATGGGGATGCTGTTCCGCAGCGGCAACTTCCTCAGCGCGTTTGCGATCAGCTTCATCCCCGCGTTGATGTGTATCACCCTGATCGTCGCCGGTCAGCGCACCGCCGGTGACGTGTCGTGGCGATACTGGGAGGCCGATAGCTCACTGACGATCGGTCTGACCCTCATCTGGAGCGGCGTCACGGTGATTGGGACCCTGGCGTTCGCTATGTTGTGGAGATTGAACAGAACCTAGTGTGAGCTGCCGGTTGTCAGCGCGACCACCGCCTCTGCAACCCGCAACAAACGACCGACAACCAGCAACGAATGAAGATCATCGATCGCTACGTCATCTCCTCGTTCCTCAAGAACTACGCCATCGCGTTGATGGTGCTGCTGGGGCTGTACGTCGTGCTCGACATGGTGTTCAACTTCGATGACCTCGTGGAGTATAAGGTCGGTGGCAACACGGGTATCGAGTCGTCGTTCCTGACCGTCATCGGTGGGATTTTCAGCTACTACTTTTATCAAGGCTTCATGTTCTTCGTGCAACTATCGGGGATCATCCCGGTCGTTGCCGCAGCGTTCACACTGATGAAATTCGCCCGCTTTAATGAGTTGTCGGCCATCATGGCGGCTGGCATCCCGTTGCAGCGGGTGGCGCTGCCAGTGGTGCTTATCGGCGCAGTCGTCAACCTTGTGTTACTGCCGGTGAACCAGGAACTGATCATCCCACAGATGATTCCCAAATTGATGCGCAAGGTCAGTGACCTGCATCGCATCGGTGGGAACACGTACACCGTTACAGGCGTGCAGGACGAACAGAACCGCTTGCTGTCCGTTGGTCGGTACACACCACCGAGCGAGACGGAGCCGGCGAAGATGGAGTATGTCGACGTTCTGGAACGCGACGAAGACTGGCGTATCGTCGCCCACACGTCCGCCGACAGCGCGACATGGGACGAACGCAACGGTCAGTGGACGATGACCAACGGCAAGCGCGTCACCGGCATTCGACCCGACGAGCGCGACCAACAGGAAGAGCTTGTCTCTGCGTACAAAGGAAGCATCACCCCCCAGGAACTGGCCATCTACCGCCGTGGGCAATACATGGACCTGCTTTCGACGCGGCAGATTAACGAGATGCTCCAACGGCCCAAGGTGTTCGGCGCGGCAAGCCTGCTGCGCGTGAAGCACATGCGATTCACCCAGCCATTAATGAACGTCATCCTGCTGTTGCTCGCGATCCCCTGCATCTTGACGCGCGAGCCCAACCGCCTGAACCATGCCGCGGGCCTATGCCTTGCGGTAACCGGTCTTTGCATGGGCAGTGTCTTCTTATGCCAACAGATGGCTAACGTAAACCTGCTCGGGCCCGCTTGGTCCGATAGCTGGCCGGCGTTGATGGCGTGGTTGCCCATCCTGATCTGGGGGCCGATTGCAGTCTGGCTTCTGGATCGTGTAAAAACCTGATTTCTCGTGTTCGGCGCGGTTTTTCTGGCCTACAAACGGAACTACTTACCAAATGTCTGGCCCGATTTGCATGCCGAAACCACGAATTGTAAATCATGGGTGTCAGGTCAAACGCATCCGGCGACTGTGTCCTGGAGGACACACGACGGAGACCTGACAAAGGAAACGGCAGTTTGCTGTTTCCTGACGCTCCCCTTCCCACTTTCTGGCGATGCCGGCCGGGCCACAAGCCCGGCCGGCATTTTTTTTGGTCAACCATTTCATTAGTTCGTCGTCTATAACCAAGACTCGTCATCTAAAAGGACTCGCAGAGCCCAACCTTTCTGCCGGAGGAACCATGAACCGCATCGCTCTATTGATAGCCACCCTATCCGCCATTCCAGCCATCTCGTTCGGCCAAGCGAAGGACGAGGCCGCGCCGAATGCGCCCGGCTTTGCGCTCACGATCTACAGCACCGCCGACCCGGCAACGTTTGACCCACAAGCGCTGGCGCGGCAGCAACTGGGCAATCCCTACGCCCGCTGGCAGAACCCCTTGCCAGGCTATGGCGTCGTGCGCGAGGTGCGCAAAGTGACGATCGGTGAAGACAAAACCGTCCGTTTCAGTGACGTCGCCAGTGGCATCGACCCAACGACCGTCACATTCGAATCATTGACCGACGCCGCGGGCACCAGCGTGCTCGAACAGAACTATGAGTATGACGTCGTCAGTGGTGAAAAGCTGATGGAGAAATATTTGGGCAAGGATGTCCGTGTCACGCTCCGCACCACTGGCGGTGGTCCTCAGCTTGCGGAGGCCGTGTCCGGCACCCTCCTCTCCTCAGACCCGACTTCCGTCGTCATTCAGACGAAGGACGGCGTGCAAGTCCTGTCACGGCAGGACATCTCGATCGTCTCGCTGGCCGATGCGTCCAACCTGATCACCAAGCCCACGCTCGTGTGGAAGCTCGACGCCGACAATACCGGTGAACACGTCGCGAAGGTGACCTACCAGACCGACGGCCTGACCTGGCGCGCCGACTACAGCATCATCATGAACAAGGACGACACCGCCGCCGATGTAGGCGCGTGGGTGACGGTGCTGAACCAGAGTGGCGCCAGCTATCCGAACGCAAAGCTGAAATTGGTGGCCGGCGACGTCCAGCGCGTCAAACCACCGCAGGAAGTCTACGCCATGGGAGGCGCAAGGCGTGGTATGCAGTTCGCTGCCAAGGAAGACACCGGCTTCCAGGAAAAATCCTTCTTCGAATACCACCTCTACACGCTCGGCCGTGAAACCTCGCTCGGTGACAATTCGACCAAGCAAATCGAACTGTTCCCCGCTCGCAAGAACGTGCCGGTGACCAAGACTTACGTCTATTACGGCCTGCCCGAACAGATGCGTTACTGGATCGCGCCATCACCGAACCCCGACCGCAACCTCGGCACCGAGTCCAACAAAAAGGTCGACATCTACCTGTTGATGGAGAACAGTGAGAAGAACGGCCTGGGCATCCCACTGCCCGCCGGTCGCATTCGAGCGTACAAACAGGACGACGCCGACGGCAGTCTTGAGTTTGTAGGTGAGGACGTCATCCAGCACACCCCGAAGAATGAAAAAGTCCTCGTCAAACTCGGCAGCGCCTTCGACGTGGTCGGCGAGCGCAAGCAGGTCGATTTCAAGATCGACGAACGCGCGCACATTATCGAAGAGGAATACGAGATCGTCCTGCGCAACCACAAGAAGGAAGCGGTCGACGTGATCATCAAGGAGAACCTGTTCCGCTGGTCGAATTGGGAAATTCTCAACAGCAGCGACAAATTCGAAAAACAGGACTCTCGTACGATCCACATCCCGGTAAAGGTCGAACCGGACGGCGAGAAGAAAGTCACTTATCGCGTGAAGTACACGTGGCAAGGGTCGCTGTAACGGTCGTTTCGTTCATAGCGATGTAAGTAAATTTATGTCATCCCGAGGGGAACGATAGCGACGCGAGGGATCTCGAGTTAGCAGGACCGTTTGGAACGCCGAGATCCCTCTGGTCGCTTCCGTTCCCTTCGGAATGACATGCTGTATTTGTAGCGAACGTGATTCAGCGGACGTATTCCGTCCGTCGCAGTCGACCTTGTTCGCTCCAGGTCCAGCCCCATCGCGACGTGTAGACGTCGTCCGAGACCACGCGGAACCCGGCCATCTCGGGTGGCGTCATGTCACCGCCGATCTGGCGCAAGCGCGACCACGTTATGACGTGCTTCACGCCAGCCGCATGCTGAACGTCGGTCGCAACCGATTCGAGATTGGGGAATGGCCGCAGGTTGATTTGCTCGCGAATACGCTCGAAGACCGGCCCGTAGACGAACGGCCAGGTCTTGCCAACGCGAAAGTCGGGTGGCGATGTCGGGACCCGACCCGTATAGACGGCGTAGTACGCGTTCATCATCCGCCAATACGGTGTCGTCGGCAGTGGGCCCGATCCGCCCATGCCGAGTTCGACGTATGTCCGCACGTCACCATTGGGCCGGTCGCTCCACACGTCCTGCCAGACGAGGTCGAACCGGAACTGTGATTCCTGCATAATCCGTGCGATCCCGTTCACAAGGTTCGCTGCGACGAAGACGGTGACGGCGATCGATCGTAGTGGCCAGGTTGGCACCCGATCGAGCAACGCCGCCATCAGCAGGATGACCGCAGGCCAAACGATCGCCACGTAGCGCGTGTGCCAGATCGTCTGCCATTGGATATCCGGGTTTCGCCGGATCGCCGCCTCTCGGAGCGTCGCAATCACACCGTGTGCGATCCAGCACAGCCCCACGATTACGACGGTGGCCACCAACACTTTCGCAACGCCCACCGCGTGTTGAGATAACGCCTGGCGACGCCAGGCGATGAACAGCGTCATCGCAACCCACGACATCATTGCGCCGAGAAACCGAGGATCGCTCAGCACGACCCAGGGCGTTCCCGGTTCAGCAGCCGAACGGCAATAGAAGAATCCGTACGCGATCAGCAAGACCCACGAGCCCAGCCACAGCACCACCCGCCACGCCCGCTCGACCGGCGAGTCGTCGTCTTGATAGCGCAGCAACCGCCGCGACCAGGGCATCAGTCCAACTGCGAGAAACGCGCCCGTAACGGTCATCGCCGTGCGACACCACCACGCGGCTCGCTGAGGAATCGACAGCGGGCGATCTTGACGTTGCTGCTCAAAGTCGAGCATGCCACGTCGCATTTCAAAAGAGGTTAGCCATGTGGAAATAGTGCCTTGGATCAAGCCTTCCGAGTCCGGTGTTGTGCCAATCCAACCAAGGCCACTCAGTTCCCAGTCGGCGTCCGGTTTCACGTTCCCCGTCGCGCCGGGCATGATGCCGCCAGATCGCTCGGTCCACTTGTTGAACCCGAGGTAGTAACCGGCAGGTCCGGCGCTGATGATCCCCATCCCGGCGAACATCAGCAGGGTCGTCGTCCACCGAAATCGTCTGGCCGTCAGTGCAATCAGAGGTGTCAGCCCGATGACCAGCATCGCGACCGCGTGATGACCGACCGCAGCCAAGCCCGCCGCGATCCATGCCAACCATGCGGTCCACGATCCCGTGCGCAACCACCAGATGAGGCTACCAACGCAAACCGTCGTGAACAGCCACAACGGCATGTACATCTTCATGTCGCGCGAGAACCACAGCATGTACGCCGAAGTCGCCGTGATGCCCGCCGCGATCAGTGACGCCCGACGGGTCAGCAACTGCCGCCCCAGGAAATACATCGCCAGCGGCATCAGAGTCCCACAGACCGCCGGGATGAACCGCATCACCTCTGGCGTGAGATAGAACCCACCCGGCACGATCCGCAACCCGAGCGGCAGTGGCCCCCCTTCCTTGATCCACCACAAAATCTCGTAATGCAGCGGTGTAAAACCGTCGTCGCGCAGGGTCTCGACCATCTCTCGAAAACTGCCACAGACGCGCCAGAAGGTGAAAGCATCGTCAGGCAGCACGGGCGGACGTTCGAGCCTCGCAAAGCGTATTGCGGCTGCTAGAAGCGTCAGGAAGACGAGAATCCACAGGTCCAGACGTCCCCACCAGGGTCGCCGATCGGTTGAGATCGATACGTTCACGTGTTGTATAAACCTAGATTTGTGGGATGCGCAAAGGCGTTGCCTTGCCCATCTTGACGTCGAACCACGGTTTCGCAACCCGGCCACCATGGCCGATTCGTTATCCTCTCCAACAATTCGTTAGTTTACGGTATACTCCTCCGCGTGACACGCACGCCCTTAATCTTGTCCACATGTTCACCGGCCCACCGCCGGGGTGCCTCACTCGTCGAGGTGACGGTGGTCGTGGGCATCATTGCCTTGCTGATCGGAATCCTGATTCCGACCGCCCAAGCGGTTCGGCATCGTTCCTTTGTGACCCAATGCGCCGCCCATCTTCAGCAACTAGGGCAGGCTACCCGCATGTATGTCCTGGAGAACGGTTCACTTCCCCGCACGCGTTACGAGCCGGGCATGCAGATCGTTGCAGGCACGGGTGCAGGTGTCGCCGATCCGTTCGCCGCCGATGGTCCCCGCGCCAACGACATCACCGCTGCCATTCATCTGTTAAGGAAGGCCCAGCGGTTGCAGACGGACCTGTTCGTCTGCCCGTTCAGTGACAGCGACATGGCCGTCGCCGAGACGGTCGACGCCCGGTTGCAGTCGAACTTCAGCGACTACCGCCGCAACCTTGGCTACAGCTTCGCGACGCCCTACTTTGAGTCGTCACGACCGGTTCGCGTGACACGGTTGCTTGGAGCGAGTTTCGTCCTCGCTGCCGACATCAACCCGGGATTCGCTGGGCTCGGTGACAACGCCGCGCTGCCCACGATCGAATCGCGCGGCCGCGAGCTTCGCATGGCCAACAGCGTTAACCACAACAAGGACGGTCAGAACGTCCTGTTCGGTGACGGTCACGTCGAATGGACGAGCACCGCGTTCACCGGCCCGCTGGACGACAACATCTACACCAACCGCCGCGGTGAAACCTGGGCCGGCCCGGTCGACGACCTCGACGCCGTGCTGCTGCCGACGGACGACTGAATCTCGTTCGTAAATCGGAATGGGGAATGCGGAACGGACTGACCGCAAGCAATCGGTCCGCACTCTGAACTTCGCATTCCACACCCTCTTATGAAAGACGTCCTCAACAAACTTTGCCATCGCGAAGACCTGACCCGCGATGAGGCACGTGCTGCGTTTCTCCAATTGATGACCGGTGGCGCGTCCGAGGCCGAGATAGGCGGCCTGTTGATCGGCTTGGCTGCCAAGGGAACGACGGTCGACGAGCTCGTCGGCGCTGCGACCGTTATGCGGGAAAAGGCGGTGCCGATCACGTGCGACGGGTCGGACGTGATCCTCGACACCTGCGGGACGGGTGGGTCGAAGTTACGGTCGACGGGCCTGTTCAATATCTCGACCACCGCTGCCATCATCGCGGCGGCGGCGGGCGTGAAGGTCGTGAAGCACGGTAATCGCTCGGCCAGCTCCAAGTCTGGATCGGCAGACGTGCTTGAAGCCCTCGGTGTCAACCTCGACCGCTCTCCGGAGCAGCTCTCGCATTGCCTGGCCGAGGCGAACATCTGCTTCGCGTTCGCCCGTAGTCATCACCCCGCCATGCGCCACGTGGCCTCGGCCCGCACGAGCCTTGGCGTCCCCACCATCTTCAACATGCTTGGCCCCCTTTCAAACCCCGCCGGCGCTAAGCATCAGTTGCTGGGCGTGTTTGCCCGCGAACTCACCGACCGCTTCGCGCAGGTTCTGCGTGAACTGGGTAGCGAGCGCGCCTGGGTGGTTCACGCCGAAGACGGGCTCGACGAACTCTCGACGCTCGGTCCCACACGCATCGCCGAGCTTCGCGACGGACACATTAAGAGCTGGACGCTTGACCCCAAGGACGTCGGGCTGCCATACGGCCGGTTGAGCGACTTGAGCGTCGGATCCGTCGAGGAATCGGCCGCCGCGATCCGTCGCATTCTTGCCGGTGAAACCGGTCCGCGTCGCGACATCGCGGTGCTCAATGCCGGGGCGGCATTGGTCGTTGCCGGCAAGGCGGTCGACCTGGCGCAGGGTGTTGCCAACGCATCAACTGCGGTTGAGTCCGGCGCTGCCAGTCAGACGCTCGATGCCCTCATCAGACATTCGCGCCTCCCGAACGGAGGCTGAACCTTTCAGGATTACCCTGAAACCCAGATTTGCAGTACCGCTGGGGTTGAAACGCGATAAGAATACCACCAGATGGATAAGCAGCCTTCGACGTCGAGTCCCACTCCCGCGGCCCGCCGCGTGGACCTACATTGTCACTCCACCGCCAGCAACAAGCCCGCCGAGGCGGTGCTGAGCGCGATCAGTTGCCCCGAGTGTTACTCCGCGCCCATGGAGGTTTACCGCCAGGCCAAGGCGCGCGGGATGAACTTCGTCGCGCTGACCGACCACGACACGCTCGACGGGGTCAGCACGATCGTCCACCTCGGTGACGTCCTCGTCGGGGAAGAACTGACCTGCTGGTTCCCCGAAGACGGTTGCAAGCTCCACCTGCTCATCTATGGCGTCAGCGCCGACCAGCACGCCCAACTGCAGGCAATGGCCCGCAACATCTACGACGTCGCGGCGTTCATTGAAACCCACCAGATCGCGCACAGTGTCGCGCATCCTCTGTATCGTCAGAACGATCGCCTGGAACGCTGGCACCTCGAGCGGTTGCTGCTGTTGTTCAAGGGGTTCGAATGCCTCAACGGCGCCCACAGCGCGCTGCATCGTGAAGCGTTCGAACCGGTGCTCAACAATCTCACGCCACAGCAGATCCAGAAGCTCTCAGCGAAACACAATCTCAAGGCCCATTGGCCCCAGCCCTGGATCAAGGCCCGCACCGCCGGTAGTGACGACCACGGCCTGCTCAACATCGGGCGCGCCTGGACGGAGTTTCCCCCTGAGACCGCGACCGTCGCCGACGTCCTGCGTTGCCTGCGCGAAGGTCGCTGCAGTCCCAACGGTGAAGCCGGCAGTGTGCCGAAGCTGGCCCACACGTTCTACAGTGTCGCAGTGCGTTACTACGGTCGCACGTTGCTCGCGCCCACCGGTGGCAAGCCGAGTTTGACCGCGTCGCTGCTGCAGACGTTCGCCGGTGAACGCGTTATGCCCGGCAAGCGCGAGCTGGCGACGCTCGTGTTGCGCGGGAAGATTAAGAAGCTCAAGAAAAAGCTTGTCGCGCCGCTGCACAGGTTGACCGGCCGCACGAAAGCAGTGCACACGTCGTCCAGCACCGGTGCGCTCAACGGTGAGACCGATTCCAGCGCCCGCCTGCTCCAGCGATTGTTTCTCACGTCCGCCCGTCAGCGCATCGCCGACCATCCGGACCTGCGCGAGGTCCTCTCCAAGGGCCTGCCACCGCTCGGTGAGCACGCCGCGATGTTCGACTTCATCAACGCCGTCAACCGTGACGTATCGCGCGGCATCATGGACTCGATCTCCACCTCGATCGACAAGGCCAGCTTCACCGGCCTGTTCGAGGGCATTGGCGCCATCGCAGCCCAGCAGTTCGTGCTCTCACCGTACTACTTCGCGCTGTTCCATCAGAACAAGGAACGTCACCTCCTGCGCGAAATTACCGGCCGCACCGAGACGAAACACCCCAACGACCTGAAGGTCGGCCTCTTCACCGACACGCTGGACGACACCAATGGCGTCGCCCGCTTCATCCGGGACATGGCTGCTCGTGCCGAAAATCGCTCGCTGCAGTTGCACGTCCACACGTGCGCGACCGAGACGAAGTTCACCGTCCCCGGCCGCAAGAACTTCCTGCCGCTGCTCTCGCGCCCGATGCCTGCGTATGAAACCTTGGCGCTCAACATCCCTCCCTTCCTTGAAGTGATGGAATGGGCCGACCGTCAGCAGTTCGATGCCATCCACATCTCCACGCCCGGGCCGATGGGTTTGTGTGGCTGGCTCGTCGCCAAGATGCTGCGCGTTCCGTTGCTCGGCACCTATCACACCGATTTTCCCGCCTATGTCGACCGTCTGACCGGTGACCATCGTGTGACGAGTGGTGCCACGGCGTACATGAAGTGGCTGTATGGTCCGATGGCCAGCGTCTTCTCGCGCTCGAAGTCTTATCGCTTCAAGCTGCAGGACCTCGGCATCGATGACGAGCGTACGTATACGCTTCCCGCTGCGATCGACACCGACAAGTTCAACGCGTCGCATCGCGATCCAAACATCTGGACCGCGTTGAAGGTCGACAAGCCCAAGCGCCTGCTTTACGCCGGGCGGGTCAGTATCGAGAAGAATCTGCCGATGCTCGTCGAGACATTTTGCAAGCTCTGCGCAATGCGCAGCGACACTGCCCTCGTCATCGCGGGTGACGGTCCGTATCTCACCGAAATGAAAGAAAAGCTCGCCGGCCTGCCGGTCACGTTCCTCGGCTTCTGCGACGACGCGAAACTGGCCAAGCTGTACTGCGGCGCCGACTTGTTTGTCTTCCCGTCGCGCACCGACACGCTTGGCCAGGTCGTCATGGAAGCCCAGTCGTGTGGCCTGCCGGTGATCGCGACGAACGAAGGTGGCCCGAAGGAGATCGTCGAGGACGGTGTGACGGGTGTCATTCTTTCGTCAAACGACCCCATACGCTGGTGCGATTCGATCGATGCACTCTTGAAAGACGACGCCCGCCGCTCGCGCATGGGCCTCACCGCCATAGCCCGCGCCGGTCGCTATTCGCTCGACGCCACGCTCGACGTCTTCTGGGACGCCCACGCCACCGCCGTCGCCAGCGCCCCGGCCCATCCGGATGTTGCCAGTGACATGCCGCACTTCGGGTCGACCGAATTGAACGCGCGAGCGTAGATCGTACGGACGATCACCATCCATTGCATGGTGGCATTTCACGATACGCCGAAACCGGTGCACGTAGCGCTTGATCAACCCGTGGCAATGCGTGATAACGCGACCATGGCTACAGTCTGGTTTAACGGCACGTACATCGACGAGGCGATTGCGGGCGTCACGCTGCGCGACACGGGCCTGCTGCACGCAGCGGGCGTCTTCACGACGACCAAGGCGATCGGTGGGCGCGTGTTTCGGATCGGCGAACACCTCGCCCGCTTGCGACGCTCGTGCGAGGCGCTGGCGATCCCCCTGCCCTACGACGACGCGGCGATCACAACAGCCATCACCGAGCTGCTGCCGCGCAACGATCTGACCGACGCCCGCCTGCGACTCACCGTCACACGAGGCAGCGCCACGGTCGTCGGTGATACGCGCGAGCTGGTCCCGAGCGTCTTCCTGACCGCGGCCGAGCTGGCGGGGTATCCGAAAGACTTTTACGAACGCGGGATGACGGTCGTGCTTATCGACGACCAGAAGCTCAACCCGTACGACATTCAAGCGGGTCACAAGACACTGAACTACATGAGCCGACTTACGGCGCTGCGCTCGGCCAATCAGCGCAGCGCCGGCGAGGCGCTCTGGTTCGACGTCCACAACTACCTGCAGAGCGGCAGTATCTCGAACGTGTTCATCGTGAAAGACCACGTCATCCTCACCCCACCGACGACTGCGGACATGGAAGACCCCGCGATCAACGCCGCCACGCCCTACCCGCGCAGCGCCGTGCTGCCGGGCATCACGCGCGGCGCCATCCTCGACATCGCGCGCGACCTCGGCATGACAGTGACGATCGCAGCCATCGACGTGAACGCCCTGCTGGCTGCGGATGAAATCTTCCTGACCAACAGCATCATGGACGTCATGCCCGTCTGCCGCATCGAACGCCAAGCCATCGGCGACGACCTGCCTGGCCCGGTGACGAAGACACTGCTGGCCGAATTGGTGAAGCGCGTGATCGCGTAAATTAACGCAGCGTCGCAGGTGCTTCACCGTAGCAGGCGCGTATCGCCCATGCCTGTGGATTTTTCTTTCCCTGCCCCCATTTTAGTCGACGCATCTTCGCGCTGGGCCACTCAAACCAACCGCTGACAAGCCTGGACGAGATGCCCCTGGCACAGTGAAGACCGTTCACTTGTAATTTTCCGGTGTTCTCGGTGTCCTCCGTGGCTTATCCTTCTTTCCGCACTTTTGTGTTTCAGAAGTCCAGTTTGTCCACCGAGGATGTACCGATGTCATCGCGATTCGCCGTCGAGTTGTTGGAAGGTCGCGTTCTGCTGGCCTCCGTCCCGCAGAACTTTGTGGAGACGGTCGTGGCGACGGGCCTGAACACGCCAACCGCGATGCAGTTTGCTCCGGATGGCAGGTTGTTCGTCGCGCAGCAGTCGGGGCAGTTGCGCGTTATCACCGCAAGCGGGCAGTTGCTTTCGACGCCTGCGCTGTCCGTCATCGTCAACAGCACCGGTGAGCGCGGGTTGCTTGGCCTGACCTTCGACCCGAACTTTTCCTCGAACAACTACATCTACGTCTACTACACCGCGACCACCCCGAACCTGCACAACCGCCTGTCGCGATTCACAATGAACGGCGACGTTGCCGTCGCGGCGAGTGAGACGGTCTTGCTCGACCTCGATTCGTTGAACGCAACCAATCACAACGGTGGCGCGCTGCGCTTCGGCAATGACGGCAAGCTGTACGTGGCCGTCGGTGAGAACGCGGTCGCGAGTAACTCGCAGACGCTGTCGAACCTGCACGGGAAGATGCTGCGGCTGAACGCGGACGGTTCGATCCCCACCGACAATCCGTTCTACAACACCGCGACCGGGAAGAACCGGGCAATCTGGTCGCTGGGGCTGCGCAACCCGTTCACGTTTGACGTCGAGCGCGACACGGGCAGGATGTTCATCAACGACGTCGGCCAGTCGAACTGGGAAGAGATTAACCTCGGCGTGCGGGGCGTTAACTACGGTTGGCCCAACACCGAGGGGTATACGAGCGACCCCGCGTTCCGCTCGCCGGTCTTTGCTTACCCGCGGACGATCGGTGGCGTGTTCAACGGCGCCGCGATCACCGGGGCGGCGTTTTACGACCCACTAACCAGCACGTTCCCGACCGAGATGGCCGGTGACTATTTCTTCGCCGACTACGTGGGCAACTGGATCCGCAGGATCGACACAACGGGCAGTTCGCCTGTACTGACCGAGTTTGCGACGGGCCTGGCGGCGCCGGTCGATTTGCAAGTGCACGACAACGGCTCGCTGTACTACCTCGAGCGCGGCAACAGTGGGCGAGTCGTGCGCGTCGACTACTCGCCGTCAGAGCTGCCCGTTATCACCGGTCAACCCGTGAACCAGGTCGTGACGGCCGGCCAACCCGTCACGTTTACCGTCACTGCCAGCGGACCGGCCGCGCTGGGCTATCAATGGACGCGCAACGGCAACGACATCAATGGCGCGACGGGCAGTACATACACCATCAACAGCACGACGACCGGCGACAGTGGCGCCGTGTTCCGTGTGGTCGTCACCAGTGGTGGCAACTCGACAACCAGCAACGCCGCGACGCTGACCGTCACCAACAACACCGCGCCGAGCGCGACGATCATCTCCCCCGCGCACGGCACGCAATACAACGCCGGGCAGACTTTCACGTTTACCGGCACTGGCAGCGACCAACAGGACGGTGCGCTGCCGGCCTCGGCGTTCACGTGGCGCGTCGATCTGCATCACGACACGCACGTCCACCCCTTCGTACCGACGACGACAGGCGTGACCAGCGGCACGTTCACGATTCCGGCGGTCGGCCACACTGAGACGAACGTCTTCTACCGTATCACGCTGACGGTCGTGGACTCGGGCGGACTGTCGACGACCGTCGTTCGCGACGTAACGCCGCGTGTGGTGAACCTGACGGTCGGGTCGAACTTTGTTGGGCTATCATTGACGCTCGACGGCCAACCGTCGACCGCGCCGTTCAGCACGCAAAGCGTCGTCGGTGTCGTCCGCACGCTGGGCGCACCCACGACGCAGATGCTGAGTGGTGTGACGTACCAGTTCACCGGGTGGTCTGATGGTGGCGTTGCGACGCACGACATCACCACCCCCGCGACCGCGGCGACTTACACCGCTAACTATGTCGCGACAACCGCGCCAATTGGCACTGGCCTGCGGGCGACGTACTACGACAACATCAACTTCACCGGCAAGCTGCTCAATCGCGTCGACGCCGATGTGAATTTCGACTGGAAGACCGCAGCGCCAGCGAGTGGTTTTGGCGTCGACAAGTTCGCGGTGCGCTGGACGGGCAAAGTCACACCGCAGTTCTCGCAGACTTACACGTTCTACACGCAAAGCGACGACCGTGTGCGGCTCTGGGTGGACGGGAAGCTTGTCGTCAACAATTGGACCGATCACAGCGTGACGGAGAACAGCGGCACGATCGCGCTGAACGCGGGCCAGGTGTCCACCATTCGCCTCGACTATGCAGAGAATGTCGGCAACGCATTGATCAAGCTGCTGTGGGCAAGTTCGTCGCAGGCCAAGCAGATCGTCCCGGCTAGTCGTTTAACGCCCAGTCCTGCCGTTGCTTCGTTCAGCACTGCGAACATCAACGGCGCCTCGTCAAACGGAACGACGACAACCCTCACCACCGGCATCAACTATGACCTGACGGCCGGTGGCGTCGGTGGCATCACCAGCACGGCCGACAGCTTCCGGTTCGTCTACAGGTCAATCGCCGGCGACTTCGACATCAGCACGCGCATCGCAGAGTTCACCAAGTCCAACTCGCACGCCAAGGCCGGGTTGATGGCGCGGTCGTCTCTCAGCAGTGGCAGCGCCTATGTTGGCGCGCTCATCACGCCAACCCAAAACGCTTCGCAGTACCGTTCGACAACGAACGGTGGGACGACCCAAACCGTCACCGGCAGCCTCTCGTTCGCCGAAGTGTGGGTGCGCCTGCGTCGAGTTGGTGATACGTTCAGCACCTTCTCGAGCGCCGACGGTGTGACGTGGTCGCTGACACGGACGATCACCATAAACGCCCCCGATACGATGTACGTCGGTATGGCCGCATCCAGCAAGTCGAATGCGCTAACGACAGTGCGCTTCCGGGACGCAACCTTCTGATGCACTCGTGGTGCAGTTGAGTTCGTCGTCCACCTTGTCATGGATGTGGGCAACGTGTTGCGTTACCACCCCTATCTTGTTCGGTGACTGTTTGCGCGCTATAAGGTGGGCAGCTTAACCACGGACGGGCGTTTCACATGGCCAATCAGTTTTGTCACCTTCACGTTCACACGCACTATTCACTGCTCGACGGGGCCTGCAAATGCTCGAGTTTGGCCAAGCGGGCCAAAGAGCTGGGAATGGAAAGCCTGGCGATCACCGACCATGGCTGCATGTTTGGGGTGATCGAGTTTTACAACGACTGCAAGAAGGAAGGGATCAAGCCGATCATCGGGATGGAGGCCTACATCGCGCCCGGTGATCGCACCGACCGCAGTGGTCAGCCGGGCGAGACGGCGTACCACCTGCTGCTGCTGGCCGAGAACCTCGAAGGATACAAAAACCTCATCAAGCTCAGCAGCCTCGCGTATCGGGAGGGGTTCTACTACAAGCCGCGCATCGATAAGACGATCCTGAAGGAATACAGCAAGGGTTTGATCGGTACGAGCGCCTGCCTGGGTGGTGAGGTCGCCAGTTCGCTGATGAAGCGCAACAACAAGTTCGCCAAAGAGGCCGCCGAGACGTACGCGAGCATCTTCGCGCCGGATCGGTTTTTTATCGAGGTGCAAAAGCACATCAAGGAACAGGACCAGGTCAACCCGGAACTGATTGAAGTCGCCAACAAGCTCGGCGTGGGCATCGTCGGCACGAACGACGTTCACTTTTTGAAGAAGGAAGACCACCACTCGCACGACGTGCTCTGCTGCATCAGCATGGGCCGATTGTTGAACGAAGAGAACCGGTTGAAGTATCCGACCGAGCTGTATCTGAAATCACCCGACGAGATGCAAGCGGCGATCGGGCATTTCCCCGGCGCGATGGAGAACACGCTGCGCATCGCTCAGATGTGCAATGTGGAACTGGATTTCAGCAAACAGTACGCGCCGGTCTACAAGGTGCCGACGGAGAAACTGCGAAGTGATTTTCTGGCCCGTACCACGGGGGGTTCGCCCGTGTCCTCTTCTGAGCAACAAAGCAAGGAGCATGGGCGGGCCGCCCATGGTACGGCAGAGGAAGGCCTCGATGCCGCATACCTGCGCCAGCTTTGTGAAGACGGTCTCGTCTGGCGTTACGGCACGACCGACGTCTCCCAAGCCGTTCGCGATCGCCTTGAAAAAGAACTCAAGGTCATCATCTCCAAAAACTTCTGCAGCTACTTCCTGATCGTCTGGGACTTCTGCAACTTCGCGCGCGACAACGGCATTCCGGTCGGCGCGCGTGGTAGCGGTGTTGGGACGATGGTGGGTTACCTGCTGGGGCTCTGCAACGTCGACCCGATCACCTACGGACTGCTGTTCGAGCGGTTCATGGACCCGAGTCGTAAGGAGATGCCCGATATCGATATCGACATCTGCCAGGACGGTCGCGGGCGTGTGATTGAGTATGTGCGCAACAAGTACGGTCACGTCGCGCAGATCATCACGTTCGGCACACTCGCAGCCAAGGCGGCGTGCAAGGACGTCGGTCGGGTGCTCGGTGTGCCACTGCCCGAGATTGACAAGCTGACGAAGCTGATCCCCGGTGTGCCGGGTATGACGCTCGATAAAGCGATGAAGGGCGTCCCCGAACTCGACAAGCTGTACCGAGAAAATCCGACGATCAAGAACGTCATCGATCTGGCCAAAAAGCTCGAGGGCCTCTGCCGCAACGCTGGCATGCACGCCGCTGGCGTCATCATCGCGGATATGCCGCTGGACGAGCTCGTCCCGCTCTATAAGGATTCTGACGACAACATCCTCACGCAGTATGAAGGCCCGATCGCCGAGAAGTGCGGTCTGCTGAAGATGGACTTCCTCGGTCTGCGCACACTCAGCGTCATCACGCGCGCCGTCAAGCTCGTGAAGGAAACGAAGAACCTCGACATTGACGTCGAAAAGCTCGACCTCACCGACCGCAAGGTTTTAGACCTCTTCTGCCGTGGTGAAACCCGAGGCGTGTTCCAGTTTGAATCCGGCGGCATGCAGGACCTTCTGATGAAGATGGCGCCGGACCGCCTTGAAGACCTCATCGCTGCCAACGCGCTCTACCGACCGGGGCCGATGGAACTGATTCCCTCTTACTGTGCCCGCAAGCATGGCAAGGAACAGGTGCCCAATGTCCACCCGATCATGGACAAGATCCTGAGCGAGACCTACGGCATCATGGTCTACCAGGAACAGGTCATGCAGATCTTCAACGAGCTCGGCGGCATCGAGCTGTCGGCTGCATACAAGCTGATTAAAGCCATCGGCAAGAAGATGACCGACGTCATCGCGAAGTTTAAGCCCGAGTTCCTCAAGGGGTGCATCGCTAAGGGCATCAGCAAGGAACAGTCCGAACAGATCTTCGAACATATTCTGAAGTTCGGTGGCTACGGCTTCAATAAATCGCACAGCACGCGCTACGCGGTCGTTGCGTTCCAGACGGCCTACCTGAAAACCTACCACCCCGTCGAGTACATGGCGGCGCTGCTCACGTATGAAATCGGGAACACGGAAAAGTCGGTCGAATACATCGAAGAGTGCCGTCGGATGACATTGGCGGACGGGACAAAGGGCATCAAGGTGCTGCCGCCGGACGTGAACGTATCGGCCAACGATTTCACGCCGGTGTATGTAGAAAAGGACGACGGTAAGAAGTCCAAGGCGAAGACGGCTAAGCCCAAACAGCTTGAAGGCGTCATTCGCTTCGGGCTGGCGGCGGTGCGCGGTGTGGGTGAGAAGGCGGTCGAGACGATCGTTAAGGAACGCGTCGCCAAGGGTCCGTTTACTGGTTTGTACGACTTCTGCGACCGCGTCGACTTACGCGCGGTGCAGCGTGGGACGATCGAAGCACTAATCAAGTGCGGCGCGTTCTCGTCGATGCCCGGTTTGCGCGCCCAGTTTCTGGCAGCGATGGAAACCGCCTACGACGCCGGTGCCCGTGCCCAGGCCGACAAGCGCAACGGTCAGATGAGCATGTTCGGCAGTGGCGCCGCGTCGACAACATCACCGACGCGCGGCGCAGGCGATGCGCTGCCGGACGTCGAGGAAATTCAGAGCGCCGATTTGCTGAAGTTTGAAAAGGAACTGCTCGGCTTCTACATCACCAGCCACCCACTGACCGAGCATCAGTCGTCCATCGACCGCTACACCACCGCCAGCACGAAGGAAGCGATGGCCCTGCCCGAAGGGACTGAGGTAACGATCGGTGGGATGATCAACCGTGTGAAGAAGGTCGTCACGAAGAACGGCCGCAGCGCGGGCATGCAGATGGCGATGATCACGCTGGAAGACATGGACGGTCAAATCGACGGCACCCTCTTCGCCGAGACGTTCGCCGAGGTGACGCGCGTCTATCCCGACGCCGTCATGAATGAGGCGATCGTGTTCGTCAAAGGTAAGATCGATCGCAAACGGGAGACGCCCAGCCTGATGGTGAACGAGGTGATCCCGGTAAATGAAGCGGTCGGCCGACTGACGACGGACCTTGGGTTGAAGATCGACCCATCGAAACACACCGCCGACATGCTGCCCCAGCTCAAGCCGTTCCTCGAAAAGGCCAAGGGTCAAACCAAAGTCTTCCTGCAGGTGGCGACCACCAATGGGAAAGTGATTCTTCACTTGAAGAACCTGAGCATCCGGCCATCCAAGAACCTCAAAGACGATCTCGACCGCCTGCTAGGTACGGAAAACGTCGTCTTCAGCGGCGCCGGGGTGAAGCGGATGAGGCGCTTGCAGCAACAACAGTTGTTCAAGGATGAAATCGCGGAAACGACTCCCGCAGCGACTGCCGACCTGACAAATGACGTGGAAATGATGGAAGAGGCTGATGAGGAAGTCGCAGTTTAGCTGGCATTAGCGTCCACCGCCCCCGGTGTGACGTTAATGTTTTCCCTGTTGAAGCGGACCGGATCGCCTCTATAATCCCGCAGACCACCCAGGAGTCGCCAGAGAATGTCGCATATTATTGCTCAACCTTGCATCGGCACGAAGGACACCGCATGCGTTGCGGTCTGCCCGGTCGATTGCATTCATCCTACGAAGGACAATCCCAACTTCGAAGCCGCCGAGATGCTGTACATTGACCCAGACGTCTGCATCGATTGCGGTTTGTGTGTCGACGAGTGCCCGGTCAAGGCGATCTTTCCACTGGAAGACCTGCCGGCCGAGTGGTCGGAATTTATCGAGAAAAACGCGGCTTACTTCAAGAAGTAACCGTCGTAAACTTTCGCCGTGTCGCATTCACATTTGGAGCACTTATGAAGTTCATGTTGCCATTTGCCGCCCTGATGATCGCGTCAGCCTCGTTTGCCGTTGCCGAGGATAAGACCCCGGCTGGTCCGACGACGAAGCCGACCCCCGTCAACAAGTTCTGCCCCGTCATGCTCGAAGACGAGATCGACCCGGATGTGACAGTCGATTACAAGGGCCAGACGATCGCGTTCTGTTGCTCATCATGCGTTAAGAAATTTAACGCAGACCCGGAAAAATACGTCGCCAAGATGAAGTAAGCCGGCGACGACCCATCACGAACGAGAGAAAAACCGACGATTAAACCGTCGGTTTTTTTCATCGGTGGACTTATACCCCCCAGGGGTATCGTGTTCTGTATGACCAGGGTCAAACGAACATCGGTCGAGCACTGTCTGGACCGCATCGACGGACACGTTGCCGGGCTGCAGAAAATGGTGGAGGAGAACCGTTATTGCGTCGACGTGTTGACGCAACTGACTGCCACGCGGTCGGCGCTGGATGCGTTGGGCGTGCAACTGCTGTCCGAGCGTCTTAAGACCTGCGTGGCCGGCACGAGTGACGCGCACCCGGAATCGAAGCAGCGATCACCCACCGAACTGTCGGCCGAGGTGCGAACGCTCTTGACGCGATATCTGTAACCTGTGTCCTCTTCACGGGCTCACCATGAGCAATACAACCATCGAACCAACCGAAGCAAGCGACGCGTGCGAGATCGGCATTTCGGTCAGCGGAATGGACTGCGCCAGCTGCGTCGCGCACGTGCAGAACGCGATCAAGAAGGTGCAAGGCGTCCATTCGGCCAATGTGAACCTCGCCCGCGGGCGGGCTGCGGTGTCATTCGACCCGAGCAAGACGGACGTGGCCCAAATTGCCGGTGCCATCACCAACAGTGGTTACCCCGCCAAGCCCGAAGATGCCTCGCATAATGCCGCCGACGCGGAACACCAACGCATGGAAGACCAGGCGCATCACACGGCCAACTGGTTCCGGCGGTTCGTCGTCGGTGCGCTGCTTTGGTTTCCCGTTGAAGTAACCCACTGGGTTCTGCAAGCCACTTCCACCACCGCTCACGCATCGCACGGCGGCGCCCCCGCCCCGCCGCACCTGTGGCTTGAGTACGTCGCTGCGGTCACCAGCACGATTGCGATCGTTTACGTCGGATCAAGCTTCTACGGCAGCGCCTGGAGCGCGCTCCGCCGTGGCACGAGCAACATGGACACGCTGATCAGCATGGGCGCGACCGTTGCCTATGTGTACAGCCTCGTCTCGTTCATCGGCTACCTCACCGGCGCATTTGGGACGCTCCCCCACCTGTACTTCATGGAGTCGACCGGTTTGCTCGCCCTCATCAGCCTTGGGCACTGGATGGAAGCCCGCGCTCGCAACTCGGCCGGCAGCGCGATCCGCGAACTGCTCGATCTTGCGCCAGCCAAGGCGTGGAAACGCGATAACCTGCAGACGATCGAGGTGCCGGTTGCCGACCTCGTCGTGAACGACCGCGTGCTGGTAAAGCCTGGCGACAAAATCCCCGTCGATGGGATCGTGACGGCCGGCCGGGCCAGCGTGGATGAATCGATGCTGACCGGTGAACCCCTGCCCGTCACGCGCGGGCCCGGTGACAAGGTCATCGGTGGGACGATCAACCGCGACGGTCGGTTGACGGTGCGCGTCACGCAGGTCGGCTCGGAAACGGCGCTGGCACAGATCGTCCGTCTGGTCGAGCACGCGCAAGCCAGCAAACCGCCCGTCCAACAGCTCGCCGACCGCATCAGCGCGATCTTCGTGCCCGCAGTCCTGCTGATCGCGCTGGTGACCGCGGTCGGTTGGTACGTCTACGGCACGCTAAAGGGCCACGAGTCCGCCGTCCTTTGGGCCGACCTTGCCAAGGCCGTCTGTAGCGTGTTAATTATCGCCTGCCCCTGCGCGCTCGGCCTGGCCGTCCCCGCGGCGTTGATGGTTGGAACCGGCATGGGCGCTCGGCGAGGCATCCTTGTACGCGATATCGACGCCCTGCAGGCTGCGGAGAAGATCGACACGGTCTTGCTCGACAAGACGGGCACGGTGACCGAAGGCAAGCCGGTCGTCGCGGACGTCATTCGCGAAGAGGGTATCGAACTGGACGTCCTCCGCCTCGCTGCCGCTGCCGAGCAATTCAGTCGTCACCCGATCGCAAACGCGATCGTTGCGGCCGCCAAGGAAGCACAGATCGACTTCCCCGAACCCGCATCGTTCGACGACGATGCCGGTTATGGGGTCGTCGCGCAGGTCGACGGCCTCACGTTACTGGTTGGCAACAAGGAATTGCTGGAAAAGCACGGTGGGATCGGTAGCATCGGGGCGTGGGGCATCGGATCGAAGGATTCGACCGAGTTGGCGAAATCGTGGGTGCTGGTCGCGGTTAAGCGTGATGCGCGCGTCGAGCTGGTGGGTCGAATTTCCATCACCGATCGAATTAAACCGGATTCCTCCGCCTCGATCGCGGCGTTACATGCGATGGGGCTTAAAACGGAACTGTTAACCGGCGACAACCAGATCGCGGCCAGCGCGATCGCCAGACAGGTCGGGATCGATTCGGTCCACGCGAACGTGAAGCCGGCCGGGAAGGCGCAGGTCATCGCGGCGCTCCAGAATAAAAAATCTAAAGTCGCCATGGTCGGTGACGGCATCAACGATGCCGGCGCTTTGGCCCAGGCCGATCTCGGCATCGCGATCGGTACGGGGTCTGATATCGCCAAAGAAGCCGGTGACATCGTGCTCGTCAGTGGGTCGCTGCGCGGTGTGGCACAGTCCATCCGCCTGTCACGCGCGACGATGCGCACGATCCGGCAGAATCTCTTTTTCGCGTTCATCTACAACGTGCTCGCTATCCCGTTGGCGGCGTTCGGGCTGTTGAATCCACTGATCGCTGCCGGCGCGATGGCGCTGTCGGACGTCACGGTCATTGGCAACGCTCTGCTGTTGCGGCGTGCAAAGATCGACGACCCGATCACTGCCATCGACTCTAAACTGAGCCCAAAAGACCGCTGATCTGCTTGCTGTGCATACCCTGCGCTACCCGGCATATCAGCTAGCGCCGGTGACCGATTTTCCAAAGGGGCGCTTTCTCGCTTGACGCACGGGTACTGCCTCGCTTCAATACCGCGGCTTTGGGCTGAAACACTTTAGCGTGGTGATTGTCAACGAACGTGAAAACGACGTTGACACGTCCTACGCTTCTGGTTCATATACCCGCCCGTGTGACCGCGAACGGTCGCTGCGTTCCGTACGTCCTCAGAGGGAAGACGCCATGACACCCGCCGCTCTGAATGTTGCTGATTTTGATCTCACGCTGCCCGACCCCCTGCGCAGCCGCTCGCTCGCCTCGCTCGGTGAAACGGCGGCCCTCACGCTCGAGGCCGTGGCGCTGCTCCTCAACGACGACCTTCGCCCCAGCGCCGCCAAGCGCAAGGCCAAGGATGACGAAGACGCCGGGGAAGATGAGGACGAAGACGAGGCTGACGACGACGAGGAAGAAGACGACGCCGAGGAAGAGGAAGAGGAAGACGCCGAAGAAGACGCCGACGCCGACGAGGATGACGACGACGAGGATGACGACGAAGACGAAGAAGAGGACGACGACTTCGAAGATCCCGATGACGAGTTCGAAGACGATGAAGACGAAGAGGACGACGACGACGATGACTTCGGCGACGAAGACGACTAACGCTGCCTGAGTTCACCTCGACCAGTGCAAACCAAACGACCGCGGGACGCATCAAAGGGTGCGTCCCGCGGTCGTTTGGCGTTTTAGTTTTCTCAGCGGAACCGATACTTCGTTTTTCATGCCAACGGGAGTTCTTCGGACTCTCTCCAGGTACTTCGCGAGAGGCAGGATGGGGGTGATTGGGAGTAGCGGGTTCTCGCCATTCAAAATCATCGCACCGATGCGAAAACTCGCTGGTCCCGCTACTCCCGCCCTTGCCGTTTCGCTTTCACGTCGCCGCGGCGTTTCTTTTCGCTCAGGCGTCGTTGCTTCGATCCATAAGACGGTTTGGTCTTCCGACGAACTTTCGGTTCATGGATCGACTGGACAATCAATTCCCGCAACCGTTCGATGACGGACTGGCGGTTACCATCCTGCGATCGCGATTCATCGGACGACAAGTGAACGGCGTCACCGGCCGTTAAACGCCGACCCGCGAACTGGCGCAGACGCTCGCGGGCGCGGTCGGTCAGGCCGGCGATGTCACCGACCGCCACCCACAGCTCGGCTTTGGTGTTGACCTTGTTGACGTTCTGCCCACCGGGCCCTGACCCCCGCGCGAACTGCCACCGCGCCGCCGCGGGCGCGATGGTCACACGGCCAATGCTGATCAGGGGTTCAGGACCGGAAGATGGTGCGTTGGCATCGTGCACGGCGGCAGCCTTATCGCGCCGACACCGGGCGCGGCGCGTTGTTGTTCAGTCGGTCCTCACGGAACTGCCGCACCTGCCGGGTCGCCGTCGCGAGGAAAATGACGACGAGCAGGATAACGAGATTAATCCGCATCCACTGCACCGGCCGGCTCGGTGGCGTCGCGCCGATCGTCAACCCCACCGCGATGAAGACGGCGAGCGTTCCGGTGCTGGCGTGGGCCACCCACCACCAGTCCGGCCGTAATGCCGGGCTGGTGACCGGGTCGATCTGCGTTCCACTCGGCATGACGACCGGTTGGGTCGCGGCGGCGACGGTCGGCGTCCGTGTGTAGCCCTTCCAGTTGTCCATGGTCGACACGATGCCCGACAGAATGAGTACCGCAGCGCTCGCCCAGACGATCGACCGAAACATCCACCGCGCCCGCCCGAAGACGAGCAACTGCTGCTCGCTTTTCAACTCCCCGATCGCCACCGGCACGACCATCTCATAGAACAACGTGCCACCGACCAGCAACGTCGTGCAGACGATGTGCAAGTAACGGCTGACGAGGTAAAGCAGGTTGGTCCAGAAGTCGTGCATGACAAATCGTTGTGTACCACGAGCGACAAACGAACGCTACTGATGGCTTGAAACAGAAGAGCCACGAAGGCGCGAAGGGACAAAGGAACACGAAGAATTACGAAACGATGAGCAGCCCGCGCGTCTTGCCGTTCTCCTGGTAACCCGGAGGAAGCGCGGTGAGGGTGATTTCGAGTGCCGAAAACTTCTCGCCATTTCGAATCACACTCACCCTGACCTCTTCCATGAGTACATCGGTGTGACGCCGGAGACACACCAGATTCCTCTACGGCTTCGTATCTCTTCGTCCCATTGTGTCTTAGTGGCTCCCGCTCTTACACCAACTGATCCAACCCACCCAACCCAAGCACTTCCTGCGTGAAGAACGGTTCCGCGTGTTTCACACCGATGCGATTACCGAAATAGGCGGTGATCTGGCCGACCATGTCCGGGACGTGGCCACTGTTGCCGACGAACTGGCTGGCGTAGCACTTGACGCTTTCGATCTTCTGGTCGTAGGTGTCACTGATGTCGATGCAGAAAGTCGGATTAAAGTTCATGCGCAGGTGCGTGCAGTAGTAGTACAAAATCCGCTTCGGATGGTGAGGCGGGCCGGCAATCGTGTCGGTCTTGCTCAACTTCGCGTCAAACCGCGCGTCTTCCGCGATCTTTGTCACCGCGACATGATCGGGATGGGCATCGGTGGGATACGGGACGAACAGGACGTCCGGCCTATGCACCCGAATGATGGCAGCAAGCTTGTGCCGCGCCTCGATCGTGTGCTGCACCTGGCGGTTAATGAGCCCGAGGTTCGTCCGCTCGACCCCCAGCACCTTGGAGGCCGCCGTCCATTCCCGCTCGCGGATCTCGGGGCTGCCGAAAGGAGTCGGCTCGCCGTTGGTCATGTCGACGATGTGAACATTGTGACCCGCGTGCTTCAGCTTGAGGATCGTGCCCCCCATACCGAGCTCAGCGTCGTCTGGATGGGGAGCGATGACGAGGAAAGTTGACATGGAACTCCTGCAAAGTCTGTTAAGCCGTTAACGAGCCTGTTGAGCTATTCTGTGAGCGATGCGGGGACATCATCGCTGCGACATCTTACGCCGCTTTTACGTCACGCGTGCCAATTCGTCTCGTGTTGTAGCTCGCGAGGAAGTGTTGGAGCATCCGGAGGCAGAATGCCCGATTTTCTCCCCGTCCGATACACCCACTTATCCCCGAACGTGGACAACATCGGTGGATAACTTGGTCCGCGGGGCGCTAGTCTGATGCCATCAGAAATTTCACGCTATCTTAACCATTGTGAAACCTTTGCCTTACGAGCGATTGACCGGCCAAGTGTGCTACATTTAGTAAAGTTAAAGTTGAACAACACCAGATGTAGTGTATAGTCCGAGGGTTGTTCGAACTTGGGCAAGTTCGACGGCGTAGTGAAACGGACGGGCCAGAAGTGGCAGCCGGGTGACTGGTCAATGGCACGTCGGTTGATCGATCGGGGACTCTTACGCGACCACGGGAATGGTCGCTGCAGGGCAACTCCTTCTGTCGTCAGGATGACGACCCTGAAAACTCATGTTTTGCACCGATCTTGACGGTCGGCCACCTCGCGGAGCGGGTGCGCCATCGCCAGATCGGTCGTGCACCGACTTTTGGAGGCCCGTTTCGCCGGGTAACCGTATGGGCATTCTCTGTGACAGTCAGATTCGTGAACTCGTGGGCATCGAGCCCTTCCAGGAAAACGAAAAACGCGCCGGCAAGGTCAGCTTCGGCGTCAGCAGCTACGGCTATGACATCCGCGTCGGCGCGGTCTTCAAGATCTTCACCAACATCAACTCAGAAGTCGTTGATCCGAAGAACTTTTCGGAACGTAGCTTCGTGACGATCGACACTGATGAGACCGGTAAGGACCACGTCCTGATTCCGCCGAACAGCTTCGCGCTGTGCGAGACGGTCGAATACGTCGACATCCCGCGTGACATCCTGGCGATCTGCGTCGGTAAGAGCACCTACGCCCGCTGTGGGATCATCGTGAACGTGACGCCGATCGAACCGGAATGGCGTGGCAAGATCACGCTGGAAATCAGCAACACGACCCCCCTGCCCGCCAAGATCTACGCGAACGAGGGCATCGCGCAGCTGATCTTCCTCAAAGGCGAGCGGACCTGTGCCGTGAGCTATGCGGACAAAAAGGGCAAGTACCAGGACCAACCAGGCCTGACGTTGCCGCGGGTGGATTGAGTAAATGGAATGATTGGTCCGCGGATCGGCACGGGGCTCCTCGTGCCGATCTGCGGGCAGGGTTTCCGATCGGTCAGAAAAAACGCCAAGGAAAGGCGAATGGCTATGACGCACAGCAAAAACAGACTGACAAACCAGGCATTTCGTGGCGGATTGAATTGGGCGATCTTGGCGTCCTGGCGTTCATCATCTCTTTGTTGTTGTAACTGATTAAACAGGCTCGGCGTCGAGCCGCGGTCCCTTCACGCGTGAAGGGATCGCGACCCGCCGCTGTCGCGGCATCATTTACTCGTTAGCGGATCATTCAGGAATTATTTGTACTCGGGAAGGACCCACGATCATGAAAATCACTCGTCGCTTTACCAAGCAAGGGCAGGACGTCTACAAGTCGGTCGAATGCGAGCGGCGCACCAGCCGCATCAGCAAGCCGGACGGCTCGATCGTGTTCGAGATGAACGACGCGGAGATTCCCAAGGCGTGGAGTCAGGTCGCGACGGACATCATGGTCAGCAAATACTTCCGCAAGGCCGGTGTCCCGCAGGTGGATAGTGACGGCAACCCGATCCGTGACGCTGCGGGCAAGCAGGTGACGGGCCCGGAAAAGAGCGCCAAGCAGGTCATTCATCGGCTGGCCGGTTGCTGGCGGCACTGGGGTGAGACGCACGACTATTTCGACACTGCCGAGGACGGGCAGGCGTTTTACGACGAGCTGTCGCACATGATGCTGCACCAGATGTGCGCCCCCAACAGTCCGCAGTGGTTCAACACGGGCCTCAACTTCGCCTACGGCATCACCGGCCCAGCCCAGGGTCACTTTTACTGCGACCCCAAGACCGGCGAAATGACCGCAGGCACCGATGCGTACACGCACCCCCAGCCGCACGCGTGCTTCATTCAGGCCGTCAGTGACGACCTCGTGAACCCCGGTGGCATCATGGACCTCTGGACGCGCGAAGCGCGCCTGTTCAAGTACGGCAGCGGCACAGGCAGCAACTTCAGCCGTCTGCGCGGTGAGAACGAACCGCTCAGCGGTGGCGGCAAGTCGTCCGGCTTGATGAGCTTCCTGAAAATCGGTGACCGCGCCGCCGGCGCCATCAAGAGCGGTGGCACGACCCGTCGCGCCGCCAAGATGGTCTGCCTGGACCTCGATCACCCAGATATTGAATCGTTCACCAACTGGAAGGTTCGCGAAGAGCTGAAGGTCGCCGCTTTGGCCGAGGGTATGAAGGTGCTCGCCAAGGACCAGCAGGAACTGGCCAAGAAGCTCGGCCTCAAACTCGACTACGATTTTAATGGTGAGGCCTACTACACCGTCAGCGGTCAGAACAGCAACAACTCGGTCCGTATCCCCAACCGCTTCTTCAAGGCCATCGAAGACGACGGTGATTGGCAGCTCACCAACCGCACCAACGGCAAGGTCGCCAAGACCCTGAAAGCCCGTGATTTGTGGGAACAAATCTCCTTCGCTGCCTGGCGGTGCGCCGACCCGGGCGTGCAGTACGACGACACGATCAACCAGTGGCACACCTGCCCGCGCTCGGGCCGCATCAACGCGTCCAATCCCTGCGTCACCGGCGACACGCGCGTCCTCACGCCCGGTGGTATTTGGCGTCGCATCGACCAGATGATCCATCTGCCCACCCGCGTTATCACCAACCTGGACGGACAGGAAATCCATGTCACCGACGGCGCTTTCCCCACCGGCACCCGGGACGTCTACGAACTGACGACCGCCGGTGGATATAGCGTGAAAGTCACCGCCGACCACAAGATCTTCACCAAGGGTCGGGGTTGGGTCGAAGCGCAGAACCTGACCACGACCGACGAAGTCCGCTTGCCCAGCAAGCCCGCTGCGGTCAAAGAGATCGGCGAGCCGCAGGACCACCGCTTCTTCCAACTGCTCGGCCTGTTCTTCGCCGAGACGAACGCCAGCGGGACCGAGCTGCGCCTCGATAGCCTGACGGATTCGCGCCAGATCGAAGACTTCGTCAGCTACGTAACCGACACCTGGGGCGACCGCGCCTACGCCGACGACTACACCAATGCCAGCGATGTCGCGACGGTCGACGCCAGCGCGTCCGACGATTCCGACACGATGACCGCCACGGTCACCAACCGCCGCGTGCTCGCTCGCCTCAAGGCCTTCGTCCGCAACGACAACCGCAAACGTCGAATGTCCGATGAAGCCTTCACCGCCGGCCTCGCCGCCCAGCGGCACATGCTGCGTGCCCTGTTCACCGCTGACGGCATCATCACCGACAACACGATCGAACTGACCGCCAACCTCGGCCTGCTGCAGGACATCCAGATGATCCTGCTCGGGTTCGGCGTTCAGTCCGCCATCGTTAACACCGAAATTTCTCGCGACGGCGGAGCCGTCGACAGCGGAGGGCTGCACGATCGACGGGGCCTCTCGGCCCCGGGTTCGACGATCTCGTCGAACGACGCACACCCGCGCCACGGCCTGCGTATCGATCCGGCCAGCCTCCGCTTTTTTGCACAACACGTCGGCCTCCTGCCCGGTCGAAAGGCCGAGCAGCTCGCCGACCTCAACGCCCTGTCGCGCAACGCGATGCTCGTCGGTCCCCACTACGACCACGTCGCGTCGTTCACGCACTTGGGCAAGCAGCAGGTCTTCGATCTCACCGAGCCGGTCACGCACTCGTTCATCGCCAATGGCATCACGGTGCACAACTGCTCGGAATACATGTTCCTCGACGACACCGCCTGCAACCTGGCGTCGTTGAACGTGTTGACCTTCTTCGACGAACAATCGAAAAAGTTCGACATCGAGTCCTTCAAGCATGGCACGCGTCTCTGGACGATCGTCCTGGAAATCAGCGTGCTCATGGCCTCCTTCCCGTCCGAGGAAATCGCTCGCTTGTCCTACCGATACCGCACGCTCGGTCTCGGTTACGCCAACCTCGGCGCGATGCTGATGCAGGCGGGCATCGCTTACGACAGCGACAAGGGTCGCGGCATCTGCGCTGCCCTTACCGCCATCCTCACCGGTGAGTCGTACGCAACGTCGGCTGAACTCGCCAAAGAACTCGGCGCCTTCCCCGGCTTCGATGACAACCGTGGTGAAATGCTCCGCGTCATCCGCAACCATCGCCGCGCGGTTTACGATGTCACCGGCAACCCTTCCACCCGTCGGGCCATTGGCGACTACGAAGAGCTCGACATCCACCCCGTCGGTGTCGACGCCAGGCAGTTCGACAACGCCGACCCGCTGGCATCCAAGGTTCTCCTCGCGTCCGCCCAGGAATGCTGGGACCGCGCGCTCAACCTCGGCGAAAAGCATGGCTATCGCAACGCCCAGACTACGGTGATTGCCCCCACCGGCACCATCGGGCTGCTGATGGACTGCGACACCACTGGCGTCGAGCCTGATTTTGCCCTCGTCAAGTTCAAGAAGCTGTCGGGCGGTGGCTACTTCAAGATCGCCAATCAGTCGTTGCGTCCCGCGTTGGTCAACCTCGGTTACTCGCCGGAAGAGATCAGTGGCATCATGGCGTACGTCATGGGCACACTCAGCCTGCACGATTCGCCGCACGTTAACCGTGCGTCGCTGAAGGTGGCTGGGTTTACCGATCACGAGCTCAATAAGATCGAAGATTCCCTTCCCGCCACGTTCGAGTTATCGTTCGCGTTCAGCGCCTGGAGTCTGCCGCCGGAATTATTCCAGCGTCTCGGCATTAGTGAGACGGTCTGGCAAGCACCCGGATTCAACCTGCTCCAACACCTTGGCTTCACCAAGCGGCAGATCTCCGAGGCGAACGACATCATCTGTGGTCGTGGCACCGTCGAAGGGGCACCCGCCCTTCGCGACGAGCATCTCTCCGTGTTCGACTGCGCCAACAAGTGTGGCAAGACCGGTAAGCGCTACATCGCTTACCAGGGCCACATCCGCATGATGGCCGCTGCCCAACCGTTTATCAGCGGGGCGATCTCCAAGACCATCAACCTCCCCAACGAGGCCACGATGGCCGACATCAAAGACGCCTACCAGCTCTCCTGGGAACTGGGCCTCAAGGCCAACGCCCTCTACCGCGACGGCTCGAAGCTCTCGCAGCCGTTGAATATCAAGAGTGATGAAGAACTCGACGAGTCCGAAGACGACGACGAACTCAACGTCGAAGCCGCCAAGGACGAGATCGCACACGACGCCGTCGGTGTGCTTACTTCGGTCAGCATGTCCGCCAACGTCGAACCCAACGTCGTCCCCGCTCACACGAGCATCATCGAAAAGATCGTCGAGCGCATCGTCGAGCGACCTCTCCGTCGTCGTCTGCCCGACACGCGTCACGCGATTAACCACAAGTTCGAGATCGCCGGTCACGAAGGGTACATCAACGTCGGCCTGTACGAAGACGGCACGCCCGGCGAGGTCTTCATCACGATGGCCAAGGAAGGTTCCACCATCGGCGGTCTGATGGACGCCGTCGCCACGCTGGTCAGCGTCTCACTGCAGTACGGTGTGCCGGTGGAAAGCCTCGTGAAGAAGTTCGAGCACGTGCGCTTCGAGCCAGCCGGCATGACGCGCAACCGCGAGATCCCCTTCGCCAAGTCGCTCGTCGACTACATCTTCCGCTGGCTCGCGATGGAGTTCGTCCCCGGCTACCGCGACATCAACGCCCCGCAACGCGGTGTTGACCGCAAGCCGTCGCTGTCACAGACCTCCATCTCAACCCCCGGCGGCACGGTGCTCGGCCGCGTGGCCGAAATCACCGTCACCCCCGCCCCACGCATCGGTGACGCCAAACCATTCGACTACGGCAGTGGTTTAGCCGAACAGGTCGAAACCAGCAGCGGCAAACCCGACGCCATCGACACCGCCAAACAACCGGCGGTCTCCCACCGCCTCGGCGCCACCGCCATGGCCGACCCGCTTAGCCAACAAGGCACCGAAATGCAATCCGACGCCCCCGGCTGCGACGTCTGCGGGTCTATCACCGTCCGCAGTGGGACGTGCTACAAATGCCTGAACTGCGGGAACTCGATGGGTTGCTCGTAGATTAGTTGGTTGACCGAAACGACGGAGTGGGCGTTTAACGACGTTCGCTCCGTTTGCACATGGCCAGTGTTCTCAAAATCATCGCCGCCGTGCTGTCGGGCGCAGCCGACGCCAACGTGCGGTTTTCCGACCTGCAACGCCTCCTAAACAACCTCGGGTTTCAGGAGCGCGTGAAAGGTGGGCACTTCATCTACGCACGCGACGGCGTCATTGAAATCCTCAACCTCCAACCTTTGACCGGCGGGAAAGCCAAACCCTATCAGGTGAAGCAAGTCCGCCAGGTTGTGGTAAAGTACGGCCTGCAACTGAGGACACGCCCATGAAGTATGAGGTCATCATCTATTGGAGCAATGCGGACAAGGCCTTCATCGCCGAGGTCCCCGAACTCCCCGGCTGCGTCGCTGACGGCCCCACCAAAGCCAAGGCCCTTGCCGCAGCCGACCGCGCTGCAGCCGAATGGATCGAAACCGCCCGCGAGCTGGGAAGGCCAATTCCAGAGCCGAAGGGGCGTTTGATGTTCGCGTAGAGTATTGGCGAGACTTAGGCTATGCGATACGTGTACGTCATCGAACGCGCCAATGACGGAAGCTACTCGGCCTATGTCCCCGACTTCCCCGGCTGCACCACGTCGGGCGAAACCGTCGACGAGGTGAAAGCGAACATCGGGTACGCCGTAGCACTATATGTTGAGGCATTGCGCAAGAATAAAGAGCCGGTGCCATCACCCACGTCAGTGGCAGATATTGTTTAAGCGGCATAGTCCACTCAAAAAGGCGGTGTTGCTATGGCAAGAGCACCTGAGCTTCTGGACGTAACGATCCAAGCAATTAAGTCGTTCGACGGTGAGGCTCAGCTAGAAGAAATCTACGACTGGGTGAAGTTCAAGAGTACGCTCGACGTTACCATATGGGGCGATTTCAAGGCGAGCATTCGCGACGCGATTGAAACGAGATCAAGTGACTCGGAACGCTTTCGTGGGAAAGACGATCTCTTTTACAAAGTACCCAACAGTCGGGGCTGGTGGGGGATGCGTAAAACTACGGGTTAGTTTTGTAGGGTCCGCTCTAGCGGACGTCTTGATGCGCGATGGGCGACGATTCTCGTCCGCAAAAGCGGACCCTACGTTGATATCGCAGCGCGAATTTGCGTGGGTGGGTCGGCACGGGGTACGGTGGTGGCATGCCGTACTATCGGCGGGCGTTTGTGCCCGGGGGCACGTTCTTCTTTACCGTCGTGACCGCGGGGCGAGCGCCGATCTTTAACGGCGATGCGGCGCGGCCCGACGAGGCATCGTTATCTCATGTGGTGGTCGCTTTCCCAGCTCGTTCTAGTGGAGACTGACGTTTCTATCGCGGGACGGTTTTGAGATGATCCTGCTCGGCCGAGCCCGTGCGGTGACCGCTGTGCGTTTGTGGGTAGACGGTCGTGAGGTAGAGCACCCACAGCGCCGCCGACCAGATAAGGAAGCCGATCAGCAGACCGATTGCCAGTCGCTTGCGGGGTTGGAAGGGTGGGCCGTAGTTGGCGGGGGTCTTCGCTGCGGGGCTGGTCGCGGCCATTACTTGCACTCGATCTTGTATCCCGCTTCGAAGGCGTTGCGGAAGTCGTACACGTTGCGGAAATCTTCGATCGAGTCGCGGTCGGTTTTCTGCATGAACCCGTTGTCCACCAGCGCGAAGACGATGCGGCCGAAGTCGTAGGTGGACGTGATGTTCCACCGCGCGAGCACCGTGCGGGCCATGAGTCCCCACTGCGCCAGCGCGAAGTCGCGAAGCCCGGCCGACAGATCGCGACCGTCTATGTGCCGACAGGCCTTGGGGTCGGTCTCTTTGCCGTGGATGCGCTCGACGGTAAACGCCAATCCCAGTTGCACAAAGCGGTACGCATCCTCCGGGTAGGCGCCGATCTTATCGACGACCTCCGTGATGCTCTTGGCGGGCTTTGCTTCGTCCTGCGGGGGCATGGTCCTCCAGTTTACCGGCGGTTGGCGAGAGGGACAATTGACGAAAGGGGAAGCGCGGAGCGATGAAAAGGAAGGATGAAGGATGAACGGCGACGATCCGACCTTTCTTTTCATCCTTCATCCTTCCGTTCTCGCCCGAATGTGTTAAACCTCGCGGAATGGCCGACGATCCGACCTACCTCACGCCCTACCTCGCTGCGGCCAAGCGGCATGGTGGGGGATTCGGGTCGTTGTTGTGGGCCAGCACAACCACGCAATCGGCGCGGTTTGATGCGATCGTGCGGTTGGAATCACCCAAGGGTGAAAGTGTGCTCGATGTCGGTTGCGGCCGGGCGGATTTTCTGGACTTCTGCATCGAGCGACAGGTTAAACCCGCAGATTATGTCGGCATCGAAGCGGTCGCCCCACTCGCCGATGCCGCGATCGCGAAACGTCACCGCAACTGCACGATCGTCCGGGCGGACTTCGTCACGAACCCGCAATCGATGTTCGTCGCTGCGGACATCATCGTCGTCAGTGGTGCGCTCAACACGCTCGACGACGCGACGTTCTACAGAACCCTCCGCCGGGCCGCCGACGCAACGGCTCGGGCGGTCGTATTCAACTTTCTGTCGTCACCCAACCTGGCCGCGTCGCAGTACCTTCACTGGCGCCTGCCGAGCGACGTGCTGGCGTTCTCGCGGTCGATCTCACAGCAAGCCGTGCTGCTCGAAGATTACCTCGACGGTGACGCGACGATCGCGATGACGGTGCGATAAGATTCAACGTTGATCACTGCGACCTCGAACGTGCAACCATGAGCAAGACCTACGGCCGAATCGACATCCACTCGCATCTCCTGCCAAAGCTGGACGACGGTTGTGCCGGCATGGAAGACTCGCTCGAATGCGCCCGGCGGTTGGTGGCGGTCGGTTACACGCACAGCTTCTGCACGCCGCACATCTGGACGAGCAGCCCACACAACAACGTCGACGAAATCCCACTGCGCGTGCGCGAACTCCAAGAATTGCTCGACGCGGCTGGCATCGGTCTGACCCTCCTGCCCGGTGGTGAGAACAACTTCACCGAACTCCAACGGCTGTGGGACAAAAAGCTCGTCACCTACGGCATGGCGGGCAAATACGTCCTGTCAGACATCTGGGTCGAGGCGCTGCCCGACTACTTCTTCCGTGGTGTGCGCACCCTGCAGGACCACGGGCTGACGGTCATCCTCGCCCACCCCGAACGCATGCGCGCGGTGCAGGACGACCCAACGCTCGCCGACACGTTCGACAAGCTGGGCATTCTGCTACAGGGCAATCTGCAATGCATGGGCGACCCTCCCGGCACCACCACACGCCGAACTGCGGAGCTCTACCTGCGCGAGGGCCGCTACACGTTCCTCGGCACCGATCTTCACAACACGCGATCGCTCGAGCTGCGGTTGAAAGGCCTGAAGAACGCGATCGACCTCGTCGGAGACGATGTAGTGAACAAACTGACCATCACCAACCCCCAGCGGTTGCTGTGAGCCGCCTCGTGCTGACCATCGCAGGGTGACTTAATTCGCCGTCGATTCGCTGAGTGTTTTCACATGCGTGAGAACACGGTTGTGAATGCGGTGGATGATCAGATCGGACCAGAGGGTCCAATAAGCCGATGGCCACATCGTGTGGCGATACCACGTCGTTCCCTCGATTCGTGTCCGGCCACCGGCCAGTTCGACGAGACGGAACTGTCCACCACTGGAGACGAGAAACCCATCCAGGTGCGGCGTGCGAAGCTTGTACGGGCTCCACTCCTGCATCGGAGGCGGGTTGTGCGTGACATCGAATTTTAGCAAACGCCCTGCGTCCCACGCGGTGATCGGTTCAACAAACGGGCCGGTCGAAAACTCGCAGTAGCGAATTGCACCGACACCGGTTCCCTCAATACGCGCATGTGTGGGATAGGCGACACCAGCGCGAAAGATCAGGTCGTCGGGCTTAGGAATATCACTGAAGGTAACCACACGGTTCCACACGACCGCTGGCGATGCATCGACATCGATCGTGGTCGTCACCGACTGCACTGCCGGTGGCAACGCCGCCAGCGATTCAATGGCCAGCAGGAGGGGCACAAAACCCGTGGCGGCCCAAAGCGGGTCCGCCCGGCGGGGATTTCGCTGCCCGGTTGCGCTCGACATGATCGCATGCCCGAGCGCTGCCCCACCGATCGCGATCGGAATGGCCAATGGCGCACACATGACGAGGCACCCCGCCCCTTCGATGCCAAAGAATAGCAATCCCACGCCGCTGGCCAGCAGCGACAGGGACGCAATCCCCGCGCACGAGCCGAACTTCCTGCGCTGGGGCAGGCAGTACAGAACCGTCGAGGCAAATCCAGACACGAACGGCACGCCAACGAACAGTCCCCAACCGTAGTTTTCCAACACGCGCACACCGAGCAGGATCATGACCAGCACGAACGGAATCGGAGCCAGGACAGCGAATGCCGCTGCACCTCCAGCACTGGTGGGAACGATGTGTGACACACTGTACGAGGGCAGGTCGCCATTTTCATAGGCGAGCGGGACGGCCGCAGGACCGACCGGCGCAGCAGGCAACTCCGTCGCCGACGGTTCCGGTGGCCGCTTTACGGTCGGCAGAAACGAGAGGACCACGAAGAAGATCAAGTTCACCGCCGGCACGAAGAAGAGTACGACGAGCCAGCGCGGGAGCCCGGCGTCGGTCAGGCGTGCAACGGTCGCCAACAACCCAATCCAGAAGAACGGCAGTGAAACGATCAGCATCGTACCGAAGAAGATCTGTTCCGAGTGTGGCAGTGTCGGCAGCGCATACGTCTCGTTGGGAATCAGGTAATTCAAAGGCGACCACGTTCGTCCAAACGCGGCCCGCGCAATGAGCCGATCGAGCGCGAACTTTACTACGAACAAGGATGCCCCCAGCGCGAGATAGGTGCGCGGAGAGATACGCTGCGTGCGTAACGTGAACGCCATGTGACGGCCCCTTTCGAACGGTCAGAACGGTGAGCTTAATCGATTGTAAATCGACAGCCATCGCGTTGCTCGCGTTTCACGAAAATTGGATAGATCAAAACATCCACAACTTCGCCAGCCGATCGTACAGCGCCGCAGCCGTCCGGGCGCCCTTGTGAAGTGCGTCGAGGTCGAACTTTTCGTTGGGTGAATGCACGCGGTCATCGTCCAGACCGAAGCCAACGAGCAGCGTGTCGATTCCCAGCACTTTATTAAACAGCGCAACGACCGGGATGCTGCCGCCCTCTCGCATCAAGACGGGCTTGCAACCGAAGCCGACTTCAACCGCCTCGGTGGCCAGTTGCATTGCCTGACCGTCGCGCGGTGTTAGAAACGGACCAGCCAGACCGTGATTGGCAAACTCAATCTTCACGTTCGCGGGGCAGCGGTCGCGCAGCGCCTGGCGGAACGCGGCGCTAACCTTGGTGGGATCCTGGTTCGGCACGAGACGCATACTGATCTTCGCAGATGCCTTGGCGCCGATGACCGTCTTGGCGCCGGGCCCCTGGTAGCCCGCGGTGATGCCGTTGACGTCGCACGTCGGGCGGGCCCACTTGCGCTCGAGCGTGGTGTAGCCTGCCTCGCCACTAAGCGACGGCAATTCCAGTTGATCGGCGAAACGCTTTTCATCAAACGGCAGTTGCTGCCACTCCGCGCGCTCGGCCGGTGTCAGGTTGACGACGTCGTCGTAGAAGCCGGGGATGTTCACCCGCCCGTCCTTGTCGTGCAGCGACGCGATGAGCTCACCCAGCACGTTCGCAGGGTTCGGCACTGCCCCACCGTACAAGCCACTGTGCAGGTCGTGACCGGGACCGGTGAGGAAAACTTCCTCATAAACCAACCCGCGAAGACCATACGTGATCGCGGGCAGCCCGCGGGCGAATTGGTTGGTGTCACTGACGACGACGATGTCGGCCTTCAGGTCGGCAGCGTAGTGCTTCACGAACGCTTCGAGGTGGTCGGAACCGATCTCCTCTTCCCCCTCGACGAGCAGCGTGAGGTTCACGGGCAGGCCCACGTGCGCCTGCCACGCCATGATCGCTTCCACATGGCACCAGACCTGCCCCTTGTCGTCGGCGGCGCCACGGGCGTAGATAGCGCCGTCACGCACGGTCGGCTCGAAGGGTGGCGTCGTCCACAGGTCGAACGGCTCCGGTGGTTGCACGTCATAGTGCCCGTACACCAGCACGGTCGGTCGTCCCGCGACATGCTTGTTCTTCGCGACGACTGCGGGGTGCCCACCGGTCTCCATAACTGACACATCCAACGCCGCAAACCGCAGTTGGTCGGCCAGCCAGGTGGCGCAGCGAACCATGTCGGCTTTGTGATCGGGTTGAGCACTGACGCTCGGGATCGCCAGAAATTCGGTCAACGCCGCGACAGCTTGATGTTGGCGCGAGTCGATGGTGGTCAGAACGCGATCGAGCATGGTGAGGTCCAATTGTCGAGTTTCCTGAGAGTGACGACGCTCAGCTTCGAGTCCTATGTCCGTACCACGGGCGGCCCGCCCGTGATTTCGCCATGCGTAAACGAAGGCATGGGCGGGCCGCCCATGGTACGAAATACCTAACGCTGCGCGGCACCACAACGCAGGCGTCGCCGAGGCTTTTTCACTTGAACCGCTCGGCGGCCCGCTCGGTGTTGGGGTCGTTGTCGAATGTCTGCACCACCGCGCGATGTCGCACTTCTTCAAGGGGTACGTATTTGCCACTGGCTTCGACCAGCAATTGCCCACCGGAACTGGAGACGGTTCCGATCGTTTTCAGCAAGCGCGGGCGGCTTTGGATGACACTGGCCTCGACGTCGACGTGCTCACCGACGGCGACCTTCCTGCGGAAGCGCACGTTCATCTCCCCGCACAGGCAAAACCGCCGACCGGTCCAGGTCGCGGCCCAGACCATCGCTTCGTCGAGCACTGTTGCAATGATCCCACCATGCACGACCCCGTCGAACCCGATGTGGTGCTGCTGCGGTGTAAACCGGGTGCGTACGATGCCGGTTGACTCGTCTACGTACAAGTGCAAGTGCAATCCATGCAGATTTTCGCGCCCGCAGACGAGACATCCAGGGGTGTGTGGCAATTCAATGAGAGGCATGGGCGGGATGGTACAACGGGTGTGGGAAAGAGTGAACCACGGAGGCACTTCTGACAATACGTGGTCGTTGCAATTGAAAAACTTTAACGCAGAGGCGCGAAGAGCAGAACGCAGAGAGACGCAGAGAATCGCTTCGCAATCGCCCCCTCTTGCCTCCAATGACGGAGAAGAAGGGCATTCCGTTCCGATCGTTCTTTTGACCTTCAAGAGATTCTCTGCGTTCTTCTCTCTGCGCCTCTGCGGTGAACTCCTTGAAAAGATATCGGTCGCCAATCGTGCCGCTGTGCCTTCGTGGTTCACTTCGCGCGCTTGGGGTAGAGTAGGCCCATGCTCAGCGCGTTCATTCGGTTTGGGGATGGCACGATCTCGACGGAGACGGACGAGGCGACTTTGCTGCGGGCCGTGCGCGATCCGAAGGCGATCTTCTGGGTCGACATGAACAAGCCGGTCGACGAGGACCACGCGCTGCTCGACGACGTCTTCGGCTTCCACCCACTGGCGATCGAAGACTCGATCCAATACTCCCAGCGGCCGAAGATCGAAAGCTATAACCATGTCGGTGACGCCTGCCGGCAGGGCTATTTTTACATGGTCATCCACGGGCCGGACCTGACGAGCTTCCGCGACAAGCTGCGCACGAAAGAGCTCGACATTTTCGCGTCCGAGCGCTACCTGATCACGATCCACGAGGAAGAAATGACCAGCGTGCGTGACACGGTGGCCCGGACGGCGCAGTCACCCTCGATGATGTTCGATCAGGGGATCGACATGCTGCTGTATTCGATCCTGGATCGGCTGGTCGACAACTACAACCCGATTCTGGACAACCTGCAGGAAGAGATCGACGGGCTGGAAGAACGGTCCGTGAGCGACCCCACGCCGGAACTGTTGTCGCAGATCGCCGGGAAGAAGCGCGAGCTGCTGAACTTCCGCAGAATCATCGGCCCGCAGCGAGAAGTGCTGGCGCAACTAACCCGTGGCGACGTCCCGTTCATCCGCGAAGGGACGCGCGTCTACCTGCGCGACGTCAGCGACCACCTGGTGCGTGCGGTCGAAATGATCGAGCTGTATCGCGACCTGATCGTCGGCGCGCGCGACATTTACATGTCGAGCATCAGCAACAACCTCAACAACGTGATGAAGACGTTGACGATCATCACGGTGATCGCGCTACCGATGAATATCATCACCGGGTTTTTCGGGATGAACTTCGAGAACCTGCCCGGGCTTCACTCGCAGGCGGGGTTCTGGGGCGCCGTGATCGTGATGATGGTCGGAATTACCTGCCTGATCTACGTCTTTCGCAAGAAGCGTTGGTTGTAGCGTTCAGCACTTCCCTTTTTCACACGCCGGTGGCAAAGCGCTGGCCACCCCCGGATTCTTTGAGAGAAATTCCAAGATCAAGCGTCTCTCATCATGTAACGTGCACTTCAAGCGATGCGTGTCATCCCGAAGGGAGCGGCAGCGACCCGAGGGATCGCACTTGCAACGCTTTCGGTCAGTCGAGATCCCTCGGGTCGCTACCGCTCACCTCAGAATGCATGACACCCACCTGGGCCGCTTCGTACCAAGGGGACGTGCTCTATTTCGCAGAACACAACCACCACCTCCCAATCCAAAAATATACCTAACTTTTATGTTGACTTGTTTCTACGGCAGTCTATGATTGTGTTGTTTGGAGTTGCGTTCTTTGCCAAGTGAATAGCGTCGAATGGCTCGCGGTTGATATGCGTCGTTCGCATGTCGTTTTCGGTCGTTTGTATGTCGGTTCCATGTCGGTTTTAGACACCCATTTCCGGCTCAACCAATGGCGAAGTACAGGCCCGCTATGATGTTACGTGGCACAGACCGGAAGAATGACTTGTCAAACTTTTATTTTGTGCCAAGCAGGGCCAATCTCGCGGCGACGCTCTCGCGGCGATGCCGTTGCGAAACGGTCGGTAGACACTGGGTAGGTCGCTGTTGCAGCGATCAGATCGCGACTTCGAGCTCGGCTTGATCTTGTTGGTCCTGCACGTCCTGGTGCATCTTCCAGAGCACCCACAGGCTGCTGAAGCCAACGTAGAAATACCCACCGGCGAAGACGGCGAGGAATGGGATGCAACTGCGGGCGAAGTCCCACTTGAGGCTGATGAAGATGAAGCTCAGCATGTAGCAACCGAACGCGATCTCGAGAATCGGGAGCGTCAGCCGTTTGAACGTGAAGACCGTGTCACCCGTCCAGGCGCTGCGGACCTTACCGTTGGCACCGTACTTGGGAGTTCGCACGAACTCGCTGGGCTTGCGCTTGACGTGCGAGATGACCGCCTCGATGACCGCCTTGGCGTTGTTGATGCTGACACCGACGCCCAAAGCCATGAGCATGGGCAGGTGGATGATCGTCATCCAGCCCTCGCGCTTGCCGAACAGTTCGCGCTGGGCAAACAGGAAGAACGTGCTGGCTGAGCAGGTCGCCAGCACGAAGAGGGTCGCGGTGAAGACGTAGTTGTTGATCGTGTACTTGGCGAGTAAGCCTTCGAACACGAGCATCGCGGGGAACATCATGACGGTCAGCAGGACCATCATCGGGTAGACGACGGTGTTCGTCAGGTGGAAGAAGGCCTCACTCTTGACGGTGTAGGGCAGGTTGCTCTTGAGGATGCCGGGTAGCAGTTTGAGGCAGGTCTGGAAGCTGCCCTTGGTCCAGCGGTGGGCCTGTTGCTTGAACGCGATCATCTCCGGAGGCAATTCCGCGGGGGCGGCGTACTGCGGGAGGTAGACGAACTGCCAGCCCTTGGCTTGGCAACGGTAGGACAGGTCGAGGTCTTCGGTCAGCGTGTCATGCTGCCAGCCCCCGCCGTCGGCGATGGTCGAGCGGCGCCAGACACCGGCGGTGCCGTTGAAGTGCATGAACCGACCACTGCGGTTGCGGGCGGTGTGCTCGATGACGAAGTGTCCGTCGAGGAAGATCGCCTGGCTGCGCGTGAGCAGTGACGCGTTGCGGTTGAGGTGGTCCCAGCGAACCTGGACCATGCCAATCTTGTCATCCGTGAAGTAGTGAACGACGTTGTGCAGGATGTCGATCGGCGGCACGAAGTCCGCATCGAAGATCGCGACAAACTGCCCGGTGGCCGTCTTCAAGCCCTCTTCGAGGGCACCGGCTTTGTACCCCTCGCGATTCGTGCGATGGAGGTACTTGATGCGATACCCCTTGGCGGCCCAGTCGTCGCAGGCACGCTTGGCGATCTCCTGGGACTCGTCGGTGCTGTCGTCGAGGACCTGGATCTCAAACTTGTCGCGCGGGTAGTCGATGGCGCAGGTCGAACGGATGATCCTCTCGGCAACCGGGCCTTCGTTGAACATCGGCAACTGCACCGTGACCATCGGCAACTCGCCCCACTGCTGCTTGGGCTGGTAACCGTTGTTCCGGTGCTTCATGTACAGGTAGACAAGCACGTAGCGGTGGAAGCCGTAGAACGCCACCACGAACAGAACGAACAGATACAACGCGACCAATGAATAACGAAGCACAGATTCCATGTTATGAATTCTCACACCCCTGAACACCGGCCCCAACTGGCGGTTGCATAAAATGGTATCCGAACGGTAACCAGAAACACAACAATCGCCTGCCCTATAACCGCCTACCGGCGCTGTCTTGGCAATGGGCAAAGTGGGATTGGGACGTTTAGTCCGGCGGAGCGGGCAAATTGAGCGAGAAGCCGACCGACCGCGTCCAGTCGTCAAACGACAAGCGGGCCCGACACGTAAGTCGGGCCCGCTGGGTCAATTACAATGAAAAACTGCCTTTAAGCCGTCGCCGTAGCGGTTTCGCCACGGGGCTTCTTCTCGGTCTTTTCACCTTTGATCGCCTTGGCGGCAAAGGCGTGCTTCTTCTCGTTACGCTTACGACGCAGACCTGCGGAACGGCGGACCGTGCCGGTTGGGGCCTGGGCGTTGGTGACGAGCTGCAGCACGACGATCTCTCCACCGTCACCGATGCGGTGCTTGGCGGTCTTGATGATCTGCGTGTAACCACCCTGCCGATCCGTGAACTTCGGGGCGATCTCGTCGAACAGCCGTCGGACGACCGTGACCTCGCGGCCCTTGTCGTCGACCACGAACTCCTGATCTTCGTCCGTCACCCGACGGTCTTGCATGATCGCGATGACCTGACGACGCGCATTGAGCGTGCCGGCACGAGCCAGGGTGATCAGCTTCTCGGCCATGGGTTGAACTTCCTTGGCCTTGGGAAGGGTCGTACGGATTGAACCGTGCTCGAACAGGCTCTGGGCCAGGTTGCGCCGAATCGCCTTGCGGTGTTCGGTGTCAACGCTCAACTGGCGGCCGCGCATTGCGTGGGAAGACATTGTAAAACTCCAAATAAGTTGCCAGCAACCAGTTGCCAGGGGCCAGTCTCTGCGGTTGCGTTTACAGGCAACCGGCAACTGGCAACTGGCAACTCATTCGCCTAGCCGTTCGCAGTTTCCTGCGTCTCTTCTGCTTCGTCCAAATCGTCCTCGTCGTCGTCCATCGTGGCGGCGTCGAGGTTAGCGGCTTGGGCGGCCTCGAGGTCCATGCCCAGGCTCAGGCCCATGTCAGCGAGCTTGCGCTTCACTTCACGCAGGCTGGTCTTGCCGAAGCTGCGGACCTTCAACAGATCGGCATCGGTCTTCTTAACCAGGTCGCGGACCGACGCGATCTTGGCCGACTCCAGGCAGTTGTTGGCCCGAACACTCAGATCCAGTTCCTGGACCGTCATGCTCAGCTTGCTCTGAAGCTCCGGGTCGATCAACGCACGGTTGCTGTCACGCAGCGCCTCAATGGCGGCATCGTTGGCGACATCGCTACCCAGTTCGAAGTACTGGACGAACGGGTTGAGGTGCTTGCGGAGGATTTTGCTGGCCTCAACGAGCGCCATTTCCGGTGTGATCGTGCCGTTGGTCCAGATCTCCAGCGCCAGACGGTCGTAGTCGGTCTTCTGACCGACGCGGGCGTCTTCGGTCGCGTAGCGGACGCGCGTGACGGGCGAGTAGATGCTGTCGACGGCGATCAGGCCGGTCTCCTGCTCATCAGCGTCGTCGATGTTGTCCGACGCGGTGACGTAACCACGGCCCTTGCTGACGGTCAACGTCATATCGAATTCGACGTCTTCGGTCAGCGTTGCGATGACGTGGTCCTTATCGACGATTGTGATCGACGGGTCGGACTCGATCATGCCCGCGGTGACCGCGCCGGCCTTGTTGGCGCGGAGGGTCATCGTCTTCGTGTCCTCGCTGTCGAGCTTAACGATGAGCGACTTGATGTTCAGGATGATGTCGGTCACGTCCTCAAGGACGCCCGGCAGGCTGCTGAACTCGTGGTCGGCACCTTTTAGGCGGATGTGCGTGACGGCGGCACCTTCCAGTGACGAGAGCAGGATGCGACGCAGGCTGTTGCCCACGGTCGTACCAAAGCCGCGCTCGAAGGGCTCAGCGGTGAACTTGCCATATTGTTCGGTCGACACCTGCTCGTCACGCAGCACGCGAGACGGCAGTTCCAATCCACGCCAACGAATTCGCATTACAGTTCTCCTCGATGTGCCTCACGAATTGCGGAAAGTTCCCGCCCACCAACGTTGGGGGCCATCTGTACTTCCGCCTCGCCGGGAGGCACGAATAAAATATTTGTCAGTGGTCAATGGTCAGTGGAATTCAATACAGGAGCATTGAACTGCCCACTGTTCACTGACAACTGCCCACTTCTTTCGTCTTACACGCGACGCTTTTTCGGAGGCCGGCAACCGTTGTGCGGCAGCGGGGTCGTGTCTTCGATACCGGTGACCTTCAGGCCCGCGTTCTGCAGGTTGATGATCGCCTGCTCGCGACCGGCGCCGGGGCCCTTCACCTTGACTTCGACCTCGACCATACCACTCTTACGAGCAGTCTGGGCGGCGTTCTCGGCGGCGCGACCGGCGGCGAATGGGGTGCTCTTGCGGGCGCCCTTGAAGCCGACCGTGCCGGCAGACGCCCACGAGATCGTCTCACCGTTGGTGTCGGTGATGGTCACCATTGTGTTGTTGAATGTCGCCTTGATGTGCGCCACACCGCGCGTCACACCCTTGCGGACTTTTTTCTTCGCTGCGGCCTTGGCGCCGGGAGCTGATTTCGATTCTGCCATGTTTTCCTCTGCGGATCATCCGGTCTTACGGCCGTACCCGCGGTTTGCGTATGGATGAAAAAGAGGGATGAAGGATGAAAAAGCCCTTTGTTTCAGCCTTCATCCTTCAACCTTCATCCTTACTTACCTAGTTCCTTAACGCCCTTCTTACCGGCGACCGTCTTACGCGGTCCCTTGCGGGTGCGGGCATTGCTGCGCGACCGCTGACCACGGACGGGCAGTGAGCGACGGTGGCGGTTGCCACGGTAGCTACCGATGTCACGCAGACGGGCGATGTTCTGCTGGATGCTGCGACGCAAAGCGCCCTCGACTGGGATGCTGCGGTCCAGGATCGTGACGATGCGAGCGATCTCGTCTTCCGTCAATTCCTTGGCGCGCTTTTGACCATCGATCTCGGCTTCCTTCAGGATCGCCTTGCTGTTCGTGCGGCCAACGCCGTACAGATAGGTGAGGCTGATCCAGGTCGGCTTGTCGTTCGGAATATCAACGCCTGCGATACGTGGCATAACTGCTCCAGACAAATAAGTTGCCAGTGGCCAGTTGCCAGTTTCCAGTTAATGCCTTGCCTTCTACTGGCAACTGGCACCTGGTCACTGGCAACTCATTCTTACCCTTGCTTCTGCTTGTGCTTCGTGTTCGTGCAGATCACGCGCACGATCCCCTTGCGGCGGACGATCTTGCAGTTTTCACAGATACGGCGAACGCTGCTTCGGACTTTCATGATCTCACTCGTTTCCCTGATACCAAAAACCAGCCCGAAGACGGGCGAATCGTCAACTATATCAAATTTCTCGTCAGTCTCAAGTTATTCAATCCACCTTTTACTGGACTGATGACCCACTCGGCTTGCTCAGCTTAGCTGATTACACACTTTGGGGTCTTACATTGCGTAGGGGGCCCTACCGTCCGTCAGGACGTCTACCCCGGTCTCCGTGATCGCAACGGTGTGCTCAAAATGGGCCGCCGGCTTGTGGTCGGCCGTGACGACGGTCCAACCATCCTTCAACAGCTCTACATCCCGATGACCAACGACCACCATAGGTTCGACCGCTAAAGTCATACCCGGACGGAGCTTAAAGTCGCCTCGCAGTTGTTCTGCGGTGACGAAATTGGGCACCTTCGGGTCCTCGTGCATCGATCGGCCAATGCCATGCCCGACGAACTCGCGAACGACCGAAAAACCGGCCCGCTCGACGTTGAATTGCATCAGCCGCGCGATATCCGACCACTTGCGCTCGGGTTTCATATGCTGCAACGCCAGTTCCAGGGTGCCCTTGGTCACGTCCAGCAGTTTTTGAGCGATCGGTGAGATCGGACCGACCGGCACCGTAATCGCGCTGTCGCTGCAGTAACCGTTGACGCTCAACGCAAGGTCGAGCGTGACGATGTCACCGTTCTGAAGCGCCCGATCGTTCGGGATGCCGTGGACAACGACCTCATTCACGCTGATGCAGGTCTCGGCCGGGAAGCCTGTGTTCGGCTTGTACTCGGGATAGTTCTTGCTCAGACCAATCGCATGGTTCCGCTCGAGTTCAACCCGGGCGATCTCGTTCAGATCCCACGTCGTCACACCAGGCGCGACAGCGATGGCCATCTTGTGGAGAATGTCATGGCCGATCTTGCCGGCATGACGCATCATCTCCAGCTCGCGCTTCGTCTTCAGGACGATCGGGTTGGCGCGCGACGGCTGAACGCGGTTGCCAGCGGGCTGCGTGAACTTCTTGAGCGCGTCCTTCATCAAAGCCATACGACTAAAAGAGATCGAAGATCGGGGCGATTAGTACTGTCGGCCCTTGATGCGCTTGCCACTGTCACCGAGGAAGCCACCGTAGTTACGCATGAGCAGGTTGGCCTCGATGCGCTGAACCATGTCCAACGCAACGCTGACAACGATCAGCAGACCCGTGCCACCCAGAAACGCGGCGATGTCCGGTGGGATCTTCATCCACGCGCTGACGGCCGTCGGGATGACCGCGACGATGCAGAGGAATGCGGCACCGACGTAGGTGATGCGCATCATCACGCGCTCGAGGTAGTCGGCCGTCCGCTTACCGGGACGCAGGCCCGGGATAAAGCTGCCGTAGTCGCGCAGCTGGTTGGCCATTTCCTTCGGGCGAAACTGGACGGTTGTCCAGAAGTACGCGAAGAAGTAGATCAAGACCACTTCGACCATAATGTAGACGAACGCACCTCGACTGAACTCGAAGTTCAGGAATGAGATGAGCTTCCCAAACACACCGGTCGGGGCCGCGTTCTGATTCACCGCACCGTTGAGCCACCCGAAGATGACACCCGGGAAGAGCATAAGCGACTGGGCGAAGATGATCGGCATCACACCGCCGTGGTTTACGCGAAGAGGCAGGTACTGCTTGCTGCCCCCATAGACGCGGCGACCACGGGTGTGCTTGGCCTGCTGGACCGGGATGCGCCGCTGGGCCTGCGTGATCAGGATCGCGCCGGCGACGACGAACAGGAACGACGCCAGCAGGAACAGCACATGGCCGGGTCCCAGTGGCTTGTCGGCTTCCGCATCGGCGCTGAAGCTGGTCATCTGGATGAGCTGCCCCAGCGCGATCGGCATGCGGGCGACAATGCCTGCAAGAATGATCAGCGAGATGCCGTTGCCCAGGCCATACTCGTCGATCTGTTCACCCAGCCACATCAGGAAGACCGAACCTGCGGTCATCGATGCCAATGCCATGACGTAGAACGAAAACGTCTGTCCCAACATGAAGTTGGTCTGCACGAGCGGTGGGTCCGTGCTGCGCATGTACTGGATCCAGAAGAAGCCCTGAATTACGCACAGAACGACGGTCGCGTAGCGCGTCCATTCCTGGATTTTCTTACGGCCGCTTTCCCCTTCTTTGCTCAATTTTTCGAGCGCGGGAACGACCGTCGTCAGAAGCTGGAAAATGATGCTCGCCGAGATGTAGGGCATGACGCCCAGGCCGAAGATCGTGCTCTGCTGCAGGTTGCCACCTGAGAACAGCGACACAAAATTCGCGATGCGGCCCGCTGCGGACTCATCGCCTTGCTGGTTCCTCGCGAGCTCTTCAAACTGGGCTTGATCAACACCCGGCAATGGGATGTGATACCCCACCCGATAGATCGCAAGCATCAGCAGTGTGAAAAGGATCTTGTTGCGAAGCTCGGGAACCTTGAAGATGTTGATAAAGGTCTTGAACATGCTGCTCCGAGGCTACCAAAAAGAACAACCGCGGGATACAAATCTGGCCCCTCTACCGGTACGCCGGGAGAGGCTGGCTGAGGGTGATTTCTACTGACGACCGGCGTCAGCAATTCGAAATCAATCTCACCCGGCCTCTTCCATGAGTACATGGGAGAGGGGCCAGATTCACGTAATGCTTAATCACTCAGCCTTGGCTTCAACAGCCTTGGCTTCAACAGGCTTGGCTTCCTCAGCGTCGCCCTTGGGCTTCTTGACTGCTTCGCGCTTGACGAACTTTTTCTTCACCTTCGGGAACTGGAAGGCTTCGTTCTTCACGTTCAACGCCGAGCCACCCACTGCGGTGATCTGCTCGTGGGCGGTCTTGCTGTACCAGCCTGCGACGATCGTGAGCTTCTTGGTCAGCTTGCCGCTGCCCAGGATCTTCACGTCCTGCTTGAGGTCGGGAATGAGTCCCTTGGCTTCGAGCGTGGTCGCGTCGACCGTTGCGCCGTCGTCGAACGACTCGAGGTCCGTCAGGTTAATGATGTAGAACTTCGTCTCGAAGTTCACGTTGTTGAAGCCGCGCTTCGGGAAACGCTTGTGCGTCTCCGTCTGACCGCCTTCATAACCGCGGCGGATATAGGTGCCGGCACGGGCCTTGGAGCCCTTGTTACCGCGCCCGGACGTCTTTCCGCGACCGCTGCTCTCACCGCGACCTTTGCGCTGCTTGGCCTTGTATCGCGGAGACTTGGCGGTGATGTCGTGGATCATGCTCATGGGATTGCAGTAGGCAGAAAGCAATAGGCAGTAGGCAGAATCAAAACCTGCACACTACTTACACTATCACCCGCGCCGACTCTCCGTATCTTCTGTTTACCGCAGTGTTGCAAAGGTGTCGGCACTTGTCCGCCTACAGCCTACTGCCTACTGCCTACTTTTCAGTTACGCCGTCACCAATTCGCCGGCGCCTTTGACGAGCTTCACACCGCGGGTCGCTTCGACCTGGTCGCGATTCTGGAGCTGACGAAGGGCTGCCATCGTGGCCTTTACGAGGTTCTTGGGGCTCGTCGAGCCGTAAGCCTTTGTAAGAATGTCGGTGATACCGGTCAGTTCCATGCACGGGCGGACGCTCTTACCGGCCGTCACACCCGTACCCGGACGGGCCGGGGCGAGGATGACCGTGCTGGCACCGCTGGTGCCCTTGACCAGGTGCGGGATCGTGGTGCCCTTGAGGTTCACCTTGAACATCTGCTTGCGGGCGTCCTTGGTGGCCTTCTCGACGGCCGGCGGCACTTCGTTGGCCTTACCGTAACCGATGCCGATGTTGCCCTTACGATCACCAGCGACGACCAGCGCGCCGAAGCTGAACGTACGACCACCCTTGACGACCTTCGAGCAGCGGTAGATGCGGACGACGGCGGCTTCGATGCCCGAGCCGTCATCATCACGACGATCGCGATTGCCACCCGGGCCACCACGACCACGACCACCCCCCTGGCCACCACGCCCACCACCTTGACCACCACTACGGCCACCACGACCTTGGCCACCACCACCACCACCTCCACCGGTCGTCTGCTGTGAACCAGCCGCAGTCGGGGGAACAGGAGAAGCGGCCGCTTCGGTCGCGGGGGATTGGGTCGGTGGAGTTGCTTGTGTTTCTTCTGCCATAACGTCTATTCCGTTGCATTAAAGGCGAGACATGTCTCACCGCCCGCGAAAGATTTAAGTGCCGAACAGGGCGCGGCCCCTGGTTCGGTCCAGTTTACTTAGAACGACAGACCACCCTCACGGGCGGCGTCAGCCAGGGCCTTGATTCGCCCGTGGTACTTACGACCCCCACGATCGAACGCGACCTTGATAATGCCAGCAGCCTTGGCTCGCTCGGCGACCAACTTGCCGACCTTCTTGGCGGCGGCGATGTTGCCACCGTTCTTAAGCTCCGCGCCACGCACGTCCGCGCTGGTCGTCGCGACCGCGACGAGCGTCTTGCCGTCGAAGTCGTTGATGACCTGGGCATAGATGTGCTTGTCGCTGCGGAACACACTGAGCCGTGGACGTTCGCCGGTACCGAAGATCGCGTTGCTCGTGCTGAACTTGCGACGCTCGAACCGGACCTGTTTGACTTTGTTCTTGTCTGCCATGATTCCTCAACCTCGGAGGCGTCGGCATTGTTCGACGCATCAGTTGATGTTGTTCCACCGGCAAGCCGGCGGGAAAATATCTCGTTACTTCGAACCCGCGCCAGCGAACGCCTTGCCGGCCTTGATCTTGACCTTTTCGCCTTCGTAGCGAATGCCCTTGCCCTTGTACGGCTCGGGCTTGCGGACGGCGCGGATGTCGCTGGCGAACTGACCCACGGCTTGCTTGTCAGGACCGGTGATGTGGATCTTGTTGGTGCCTTCGAGAGCCATCTGCACGGTCATCGGAACATCGAGAGTGATCTGATTGGCATAGCCGACCGACAACGCCAGCTTCTTGCCCTTCAGCTCGGCCTTATAACCGACTCCGATAACTTCCAGTGTCTTCTTGTATCCTTCGGTGACACCGGTGACGTTGTTGGCAAGCAGCGCGCGGGTCAAACCGTGCAACGACTTGCTCAGCTTCTCGTCGTTCGGACGGGTCACGACCAGTTCCTTCTTGTCCGCGTCGAGCTTCACGGTGATCAGCGGGTGGACGTTTGTCTCGAGCTTGCCCTTGGGGCCCTCGAACTTCACGACCTGCCCGTTGATCGCCACCTTAGCGCTTCCGACGGGGACTGGCTTTTTACCGATACGACTCATAGTTCACCTTTGTCTTCCGTATGCCTCGCGTCGATTTGAGGTCGACGGGTTCCGGGTTAGCTCACCGCATGTCCCCAGGCGGAGCCGGGGGCAGAACGGAATAGTTACGAGACCGTGCAGAGCAGTTCACCACCAACGTTGGCTTCACGCGCCTTGCGGTCGGACATGACGCCCTTGCTGGTCGACACGACGGCGATGCCCATGCCGTTGAGCACCTGGGGCAGCTCACCGACGGCGCGGTACATGCGACGGCCGGGCTTGGACTGGCGGTCGATCTCGTGGATGACCTTGTCGCCGCTCATGCTGTACTTCAGCTTCACGCGGAGGGTGCCCTGCTTGCCGTCTTCGATCACATCGTATTCCTCGATGTAACCCTCGTCCTTAAGGACCTGGGCAATGCCGGTGCAGATCTTGCTCTTGCTGATCTGCACGAACTTCCGGCCAACGCGGTTAGCGTTGCGAATCCGGGTGAGCATATCCGCGATGGGATCTTGAATGTTCATCGCTCGTCTTCTCTTAAACTTCCACCGGCACGCCGATGGCTAATGGGTCAAAACCGTCAGACTTACCAGCTGGCCTTTTTCAGGCCCGGAATCTTGCCGGCCAACGCCAGCTCTCTCAGCATAATGCGGCTGATCTTGAACTTACGCAGTGTCCCCTTGCTGCGACCCGTCAACTGACAGCGGTTGTGCGACCGTGTCGGTGACGCATCGCGCGGCAGGTTGCTCAGCGCGGCGTAATTTTTTTCCTTTTTCAGCTTGCGGCGGACCTCGGCGAACCGGAGGACCATCGCTTCACGCTTCTTCTGTTTTGCGATCCAGGCTTTGGTGGCCATAGTGAATCCTAATAGTGGACAGTGGGCAGTTGTCAGTGGACAGTACGTTCCGGCGGGCCTTACTGCCCACTACCAACTGTCCACTTCCCACTTCTTACTTGCCTTCCTTCGCGTTCTCACGGAACGGGAAGCCGAAACCCTTCAGCAGTTCGCGGCCTTCTTCCACCTTGCGGGCGGTCGTGACCATCGTGATGTTCATGCCCTGTTGGTGCGTCAGGTTCGCCGAGTCAACCTCGGGGAACACCGACTGCTCGTTGAGGCCGAAGTTGTAGTTGCCCGACTTGTCGAACCCGGCGGGGTTGAGCCCGCGGAAGTCCTTCACGCGGGGGATGGCCAGCGTGATCAAGCGATCGAGGAACTCGTACATCCGGTTGCCACGAAGAGTGACCTTCAGGCCCGTCTCCATGCCCTCGCGAACCTTGAAGTTCGCGACGCTCTTCTTGGCCTTGCAGCGGACGGGCTTCTGACCGGCGATGACCATGAGGTCCTTCTCGGCCATTTCCATCTTGCCCTTCTCGCCGGCGGTGACCGCCTTGCCGAGACCCATCGAGATCACGATCTTTTCCAGACGCGGGACCGCAAAGTCGTTCTTGTGACCGAACTGCTGCTTCAGTGACGGTACGATCTTCTCGCGATAGACCGCGACCAGACGTGCCGGCGGAGCGGACTGTTCTGCACCCTCTTCGGCCGTCTCAACAGCCGGTCCGGCTTTGGCGGCCTTGGCGGCTGCCTTGCGGGCGGCGATTTCCTCGGCGCTGGGCTTGGCTGACTTCTTTTTATCTTCTGCCATGATAGGCCTCGTATCTCTCTAAAAACCGCTAATCTGCTAGCGAGCTACTTTGCCTTGACTAACGTTCCAAGGCTCGTGCCGCTCTTCTTGGCCACGCGGTGCTTGGCACCGTCGCGGGACTCGAACTTAACCCGCGTGCCCTTGCCCGTGGAAGGATCGACCGGAAGGACGTTGCTCATCTGGATCGGGGCTTCCTTCTGCAACCGGCCACCCTGCGGGTAGCGCTGGCTCGGCTTCACGTGCTTCCACACACGGTTGATGCCTTCAACCAGGACCTTGTTGTCCTTGGTGATGACTTTCAACACCTTGCCGGTCTTGCCTTTGTCGGAACCGGTCGTCACGAAAACCGTGTCGCCTGATTTAATGTGTCGTGCCATAATTCAGTTGGCAGTTGTCAGTGGACAGTGGACAGTTAAGAGGCGCTCTTTCTCAACTGTCCACTGTCCACTGACAACTGACCATTCCTTCTCTAAACTACTTCGCTCGCCAGCGAGACGATCTTCATGAAGTTCTTGTCGCGCAGTTCGCGGGCGACGGCCCCGAAGATACGCGTGCCGACCGGGTTGTTTTCCTTGTCGATCGTGACGGCAGCGTTGTGGTCGAAGCGGACGTAGCTGCCATCCTTACGCTTGGTCGGCTGCTTCGTTCGCACAACGACGCATCGGATGATCGCGCCCATCTTCACATCGCCACCCGGCAGCGTCTTTTTGACGGCGCAGATGAGGATGTCACCAACCGTCGCCACGCGACGCTTGAACTTGCCCTTGCTCGACGAACCGCCGAGCACCTTGATGCACATCGCGCGCTTCGCGCCGGTGTTGTCGGCAATGTCGACTTCGGTTTGCTGCTGAATCATGTTGGATCCGAATAAGTTGCCAGTTGCCAGTGTCCAATTGCCAGTTTAACGCCCGGCAGCTTCATCGCCTTTCACTGGCAACTGGCAACCGGCAACTGGCAACTCATTATCTCTTCTCTGGAGCCTTGCCGGTCATTACTTCTTCGGCCGACACTTGGACGGCCTTTTCCGGGGCTTTGGTGACGATCTTTAGCAACCGGTGGTGCTTGGTCCGGCTCAGCGGACGGCACTCGGCGATCTGGACCGTGTCACCCTCGCGGGCCTCGTTCTTATCGTCGTGGGCATGCAGCACGGTGCGACGCTTGAGGTACTTGCCGTACTTGGCGTGCTTCGTCTGGTAGTTCACGACGACCTTGATCGTCTTGTCGCCTTTGTCTGACGCGACCACGCCCTGAATGGTTCGCAGGTCGGGACGCTCGACGACGGCGGATGTTTTTTCGCTCATGATGGTTCTCTTCCAAGCGTCCCTGCGGGACGGCCGCTAAACGGTTTCTAGGCCTTCTTGGCGGCTTCCGTTGTGCGCTGACGCAGGACAGTCTTAATGCGGGCGATGTCCTTCTTCGCCTTACCGATCTGGCTGGGGTCTTCCAGCTTCTCGGTTACGCTCTGGGTCCGCAGGTCGAACAGATGCTTCTGCCGTTCGGTCAGCGATTCCTTCAGGGCGTCGACGTCTTTTTCTTTGATGTCTTTGATCTTCATGACTTCACCAGAAACTATTTAGGCCACCGCGTGCTTACGCTCGACGAACCGGGTCATCACGGGCATTTTGAACGCGATGCGAGCCAGGCACTTCTTGGCCGTTGCCTCGTCGACACCGGTGACTTCAAACAGCACCTGTCCGGGCTTCACAACGGCGCACCAGTATTCGGGTTCGCCTTTGCCCTTACCCATACGCGTTTCCAGCGGCTTACCGGAGACCGGCTTGTGCGGGAAGATGCGGATGAACAATCGGCCTTCACGACGCAGAAAGTGCGACGCGGCGACACGACCGGCTTCGATCTGCCTGGCGGTGATCCAGCAGGCTTCGGTCGTCTGCAGGCCATACTCACCGAACGCGACGAAGTTGCCGCGGGTGGCATTGCCCTTCATCTTCCCACGTTGGCTTTTGCGGAACTTCACCCGCTTGGGCATCATTGGCATAGGAACACCAGACTTAAATAAGTTGCCAGTTACCAGTTGCCGGCTGCCAGTGAAAATCAGCCGCCTCTACTGGCAACTGGCAACTGGCAACAGGCAACTTACTTTCTTACTACCGACGACCGCGGCGAACCGGGCCACCCGGACGCTGATCGGTCTCGAGGACCTCTTCACCGTACATACCGCGGTAGATCCAGACCTTCACACCGATCGTGCCGAACGTCGTAAACGCGATGGCATAGCCATAGTTCACATCCGCCTGCAGGGTCGTCAGTGGGACGCTGCCCTGACCGGCCTTTTCCTGGCGGGCGATTTCCGCACCACCCAGGCGACCGCTGATGCAGAACTTGATGCCCTTGGCACCGGCCTGCATCGTGCTTTCCATGCGCATCTTGAGGACACGGCGGAAGCTGGCACGCTTCTTCAACTGCTCGGCAACGGCCTCGGCGACCAGCTGCGCGTTGAGATCGGGGTTCTTGATCTCAATGACCTTGATCGGGGCGACCTTACGCTTGATCAGGTCTTCGAGCTCTTCACGCAGCTTGTCGACTTCGGCACCCTTGGGCCCGATGACCAGACCCGGACGGGCGGTCTTGAGCGTTACGGTCACCTCTTCACGCGTCCGCTCGATCAGGATATCGCTGACAGCGGCGAATGGAGGACGACGGTTGAGCTTCGCGTCGATCAGCTTGCGGACTTTGAAGTCCTCGACGAGGAAGTCGCCATAGGCAGCCTTGGGGGCGTACCAGCGGCTCTTCCAGTCTTCGGTGATGCCGACGCGGAAACCAGTTGGATTAACCTTCTGACCCATGTGTTACCTCGCCTTGCCTGGCCGACGGCCGACAATCTTCTGAATCGGTGCTTCTTCGCCTTCGGCACGTTCGTCGATCGTCACGACCAGATGGCTGGTGCGCTTCTTGATCGGGTACGCCTTGCCACGGTCCTTCGGTTGGAACCGCTTGATGATCGGACCCGGGTCGGCCCACGCCTTGGCGACGTAGAGCGTGTTACGCGTCGGAGCGGCCGACTGCTCGGTCGAGTTGGCAACCGCAGAGCGGATGATCTTCTCAACGAGCACAGCGGCGCGCTGCTTGGCGAACTTGAGGATGCTGATCGCATCGTCCACGTCGCGACCACGGACCAAGTCCAGAATCAGCCGCGCCTTACGCGGGGCGATTCGGGCGTATCGATGTTTGGCTTCAAATGGCATTGTCGTGCCTTCGTAATGCCCGCCGACAAGTCGGCGGCTAAATCAACTCAAACTTAAGGCGTAGCGACCTTCTTGCCGCTGTGACCACGGAACGTGCGGGTCGGGCTGAATTCGCCCAGCTTGTGACCCACCATGTCTTCCTGAACGAACACCTTCAGGAACTTGTTGCCGTTGTGAACCTCGAAAGTGTGACCCACAAATTCCGGGATGATCGTGCAAGCACGAGCCCAGGTCTTGATGGGGGCCTTCGCCCGGTTCTCGTTCAGCTTCGAGACCTTCTTATAAAGCTTCTCGTCGACGAACGGGCCTTTTTTAGCGCTTCTGCTCATTCTGATTCTCGAATAAGTTGCCGGTTAACAGTTTCCAGTTGCCAGTCAGATGCAGAAGCCTCACTGGCAACTGACAACTGACAACTGACCACTTATTCACCTTCTACACGTTCACGGTCTGCGGACGAACCTGGTGCTTGCCGAACTTACGGCGACGCAGGATCAACTTCTCACTGTGCTTGCGGCCGCTGCGGGTGATGCCACCCTTGGAGTTCACACCCGTCTTGCTGACCGGGTGACGACCACCGTTGCTGCGACCTTCACCACCACCCAGCGGGTGGTCGATTGGGTTCATCGCCTTGGCACGGGTGTGCGGACGGATGCCCATGTGACGGCTGCGACCGGCCTTACCGATGCTGACGTTGATGTAGTCGAGGTTGCTCAACTGACCAATCGTCGCACGGCAGGCGCTGCGAACGCGTCGCATTTCACCGGACGGCAGAATGATGACGGCCCAGTCGCCCTCTTTGGCGCTCAGACGGGCCACACCACCGGCCGAGCGAACTAGCTTGCCACCCTGGCCGGGGTTCATCTCGATATTGTGCACTTCAAGGCCACCGGGGATGTTGGCCAGCGGTAGACAGTTGCCGAGTTCCGGCTCAGCCTGTGGGCCGCTCATTACGGTCGTGCCGACCTTCAGGCCGTTGGGGGCCAGGATGTAGGCCAGCTCGCCGTCGGCGTACTGGACCAACGCGATGAAGCACGAACGATTGGGATCGTACTCGATCGTCTTAACCGTCGCAGCGACCCCGTCCTTCGTGCGACGGAAGTCGATGATGCGGTACAGCTTCTTGTTGCCACCACCGCGATGCTTAGCGGTGATGACACCGTGGTGGTTACGCCCGTGAGCGCGACGCTTACCTTTGGTCAGCGACTTTTCGGGCTCGTCGGTCGTCAGGACCGACTTGTAGTCCACGACGCTGCCTGCACGGCGGCCGGCGCTGGTCGGGTTGTAAAATCGAATGGCCATAACTTCTATCCGTTCTCAGGTCAGCAGGGGTCGTTAGAACAGTTCGATCTTCGAATTCTCTTCGAGCACGACGATCGCCCGCTTCCAGTTGCTGCCGTCCGCAAAGCCAGTCCGCGTGCGGCGGGCCTTGCCCTTACGGTTCTGCGTGCGGACGTCCTCGACCTTCACTTTGTACAGTTGCTCGATGGCCGTCTTGATCTGAACCTTGTTCGCATCCTTGTGCACCTGAAACGCGTAGGCGTTACGGGTGTTCTGTTGATGCGTGCTCTTTTCCGTGATCAGCGGCTTGATGATGACGTTAATGTTGTCCATGGTCGTTACCTCAGCGTGCCGAAATCACTTAAGCCAGAATCTGTTCCAGACCGGCCTTGGTCAGCAGCAGTGTGCGGCTGTTGAGCAGGTCCCACGCGTTCAACTGCGACACGGTCGTCAGCTTCGTGCGATCGATGTTGCGGGCCGACTTTTCCATGTTCTCGTCGCGACCATTGAGGGCGACCAAAACACTGCGGTCGATACCGAGCGTCTTGAACAGGGCTGCGACCGGCTTGGTCTTGACGCCGTCCAGCTTGAACTCACCGATGACCTTCACGTCGCTGCTCCGGAACTTGCTCAGGAGCGCGCTCTTGGTCGCCAACTGACGGGCCTTCTTGGGCATGGCAAGGCGCCAGTCCTTGGTGTCCTTCTGCTTAGCGTGACCGCCACCCTTTTTAATCGGGTTGCGGATGCCACCGGTACGGGCGTTGCCAGTGCCCTTTTGGCGGAACATCTTGCGGGTCGAACCTTCGACTTCGCCACGACCCTTGGTCTTGGCGGTGCCCTGACGCTTGTTGGCGTGGTACATGACCAAGGCCTGCTTGAGCAGGTTAGTCCGCACTTCACCACCGAGCTTGGCCTCGTCGACCTGGAAGGTCTCGACCTGTTCGCCGGCAAGGTTGTAAATCGGTACTTCGATCATTTTGAACTCTAATAAGTTGTCAGTTGCCAGTTATCAGTTGCCAGTCAGAAACCACCTGCCTTTACTGGCAACTGGCAACTGACCACTGGCAACTCACTCCGCTGCCTTCACCCGGGCCGTGATGCTCTTCCGCACGAACACGACTGCACCATTGGCACCCGGGAGGGAACCCTTGATGAGCAGCAGGTTGTTAGCGGAGTCGATCTTGACGAGGGGATGATTGCGGGTGGTGACGCGTTCGGCACCCATGTGACCCGCCATGCGGACGCCCTTCTTGGGCTTACCACTCTGACCACGCCACGTTGCACGCGATGCGAGCGAACCGGGTGAACGGTGCTTACGTTCCGTACCGTGCGAGGCCGGCTGACCACCGAAGTGGTGGCGCTTCATAACGCCGGCCGTGCCTTTGCCCTTGCTGACCCCGATGACGTCAACAAACTGAACGCCTTCGAAGATGTCGACCGTGACACTGTCACCAAGCTTCTTGTCGGTCGCGGCCTTCAGATTGATCTCGCGATACACCTTGCGGGGTGCGACACCAGCCTTGGCAGCATGACCGATAAGCGGGAAAGTGCTGAACCGGGGCTTGATCTCGCGAAAGCCGAGCTGGACGGCGTTATAGCCATCCGTTTCGACCGTCTTCACTTGCGTGACCGCGTTCGGTTCGATCTGCACGACGGTGACCGGCACAATGGTGCCCTTGTCATCGTAGATGCGCGTCATGCCGACTTTTTTACCAATCAATGCTGGCGTCATCTCATTCGGTCAGAGGAGTTTGGCGACACAGGCCCAACTCGTAAACCGCTCCATAATTGTTAGCCAACCAAAGGGGTCGGCCACAAATGACAAAAATCCTCGCGATTCCGCGTCCCGTCAGGTCAAATCGACCTTAAGGGCGATGGGTTCTTGGATGAACCCCAGCGGATCGCCAATCAGAACACCCCTTAGGTCAGGGGTGGATGTATGTCGTCTAAAAAACTAGGCCTTGATCTTCACGAACACACCGGCCGGTACAACCAGGCGGTTAAGGGCTTCAACCGTGCGGGCGGTCGGTTCGAAGATGTCGATGACGCGCTTATGCGTCCGCATTTCGAACTGTTCGCGCGACTTTTTGTCAATGTGCGGGCTGCGCAGCACGGTGTATCGCTCGATGCGGGTCGGCATCGGGATGGGGCCACACACACGGGCGTTGGTACGCTTGGCGTGGTCTACGATTTCCTTAGCCGAGGAGTCCAAGGCCCGGTGGTCGTAGGCTTCCATCCGAATTCGAATCCGATCACCCGTCATATCAACTTCGCTTCCGTCTTCGTTTCGCCGGCGTCGTCTCTCAATGCTCCGTCAGGCCGCTACTGGCTTGCCCCGAGGGGCCAATCAGGTCGACACTGTTGCGTTCACCTTCCGAAAAGGTGAGCGGAGAACTGTACAGACTATTTCGTTTGTGTCAACTCTGTGAAAGGATCATTTATCGACCCTTTGCGCGCTTCCCGGTGATCTTGGCCGTTCATTTGGCTGCGTCCGATCGGAACGGAACTGCCGGGAACCCTTGGCCATTGTATAAGTTGCATTCGGGGTTGTCTGCCCACGCATAGCGGACCGCTGTCGGGGTCGAGACATTGGGGGATTGCACGACAATTGTCTCCCCATCAATCGTGGCATTGGCCCAGGAGAATTTCCCGTCCTCTCCTGCAACCGAGAAACCCTTGAGCTCGCCACCCTTGGCAGTTAGCCCACCGGTGGTGTGTTTGAAGGTGACTCGGAGCTTACCGTCCTCGACCCTGTGCGACGCATAAACCGGACCGGAATACTCACCGGCTTGACCGTAATCCTTCACCAGCGCGATCGCAGCGAGCCGCTTGCCGACGTCCTGCTTATTCTTCGGGTGGATGTCCGCTGCGTCCCCGATGTCGATCGTGACGGCCAGACCACTGTTTGGAATTGTGCTGGCCGCCTGCGATTGGGCCTCACGCAGTTTGGCCCAGTTGGTGTCGGTCGGCGCGTCGGCCCTGGCCATGAAGTTGGCTAACTGAACAATGTAAAACGGAAAATCCCCTTGGCCGAAGTCCTTTCGCCAGCCACCGATCATCAGTCCGAGCAGATCGCGATAGTGTGCGTGCCGCCCGCTGTTATTCTCACCTTGATACCAGATGGCCCCCTTGATGCCGTAGGGGACGATCGGTGCGATCATCCCGTTGTACAGCACTGCCGGTTGGTTTGGATTGTTCGTCGCGGGCGCCGCCGGCCGTGGAGGCAGCTTGCTCAAGTCGACGGTGAACTTGCGTTCAATCGCATAGTGCCAGTCACCGTCGATCTTGATCGGTTCGGCACCGTCAATCACCAGCCGCATTGCACCGTTGTAGATCCCACCACCCCCACCATGATCCCACACGCGCACCGCGATCACGTTGCGACCGGCCTTGAGCGTTCCCGCGGGCAGTTCGTAGTTCCGCATCGCGTTCCACGAGAAGGTGTCGCCGACTTTCTCACCGTTGACGTACGTGATGTCGGCATCGTCGATCGCTCCCAGTTCCAGGCGCGCCGGCTTGCCCGCAAGATCTGCCGGCACGTCTACGTCCTTACGGAACCAGATGATGCCGTTGTGCTGCAAACCCGCGTTCTGCCAGGTCTGGGGCAGGCGCATCGTCTTCCAATCCGCGGTGTTCGTTTCAGGTTTCGCCCAACCCTTGGCCAGACCTTCGTTTGTTTCGTCTTTGGGAAGGTTTTTGTTTTCCCACTCCACGTTTTCTGTCTCGAACTTCGACTGTGCATCACCGAGGCTCTCGAACGACATTTTCCGCATTTCGATCGACTTCGCGTACCGATCGCTCTTCATCAACTGACCATCGCTCGTCCACGATTCCGCATCGGTGCCGCCCCACGACGAATTGATCAAACCGACCGGCTGACCGGTTTTCTGGTGAATCTCGCGACCAAAGAAGTAACCGACCGCAGTAAACCCACCCACCGTTTGCGGTGACGCGACAACCCACTGACCTTGGGCATCCTCCAACGGCGTATTGGACAGCTTGTTCTGCACCGCAAACTGACGGATAAGCGGATAATTGGCGGTCGCGGCTTCCTCGGCAGGGTTGATGCTCAGCGCGACGTTCCATTGCATGTTCGATTGACCCGAACACAGCCACACTTCACCAACCACAACGTTGTGCAACGTGACCGTCTCCGACGCAGCGATCGTCAGCTCACCCGGCGTCTGTGGTGCTTTCGTCAGGTTCAGGTCGACGCGCCATTTTCCCTTCTCATCCGCGACCGTTTCGACAGTGATGTCGTTGAAATGAACCGTCACCTTCTCACCGGCGTTGGCCTTGCCCCACAGGGGTGTTTTTTCGGATCGCTGCAGGACCATGTTGTCAGAAATGATCGATGGCAACTGAATCGCCGCCGCTGCGACGCTCGAGAGCGATGCAACAGCGATACCGGTAGCGAGCAGATGTTTCATATGCGTAAACCCGTTTGCGAACCCTGTAGAAATGTCCTCAGAACAATACCGGCATCCAACTCGCCTGTTGTGCCGTAAGACTATTGTCAATCGTAACCCCGCGACAATTCTTTCACCAATTGGCATCTCGCTGGCTTCCTCTCCTAAGATAAACCTATGACGAAACGTACCCTCGGCAAAACTGGACTTTCAGTTACCTCGCTCGGCTTTGGCTCTGCCCCCGTGAGCTATCTCAACACGGAACGGGAGTCTGCGGGCAAACTGCTCAACGAGTTGCTCGACATGGGCATCAACCTCATCGATACGGCAGCGTCGTACCCGGGATCGGAAGAGCTCATCGGTGAGTTCATCTCGCACCGCCGCGATGAGTACGTGCTCGTCAGCAAGTGTGGTCAGGCGTTTCCTGAACTGCCCGGGAAGGCGTGGACTGCTGAAGTGGTGCTGGCGACCGTCGATCGGGCGCTGAAGCAAATGCGCACGGACGTGATCGACGTCATGCTCCTGCACAGTTGCAACGCGCGGCTATTGCAGGAAAGCGACGCGCTCGCCGGCCTTGTGAAGGCGCGCGAAGCGGGGAAGATCCGCTTCGCAGGTTACAGTGGTGACAACGACATCGCAGCGTTGGCGGTCACGATGCCTGACATCGCGGTCCTCGAGACGAGCATCAGCATCGCCGATCAGCTCAACATCGACACCGTCCTACCCAAGGCGGTCGCGAACAACGTCGGCGTGCTCGCGAAGCGCCCGATCGCCAATGCCGCGTGGAAGGACATCAGCCAGCAGCAAGGCATGTATCAGAACTACGTGAAGACGTACACGGAACGGCTGGCCAAGATGCGCCTGTCCCCCACCGACGCCGGCCTCCCCGCCGATGCCTGGTCCGAGATGGCGCTTCGCTTTACCCTAAGCCAGCCCGGCGTGCACACCGCGATCATCGGCACGACCAACCCGAAAAACCTCGCCGCCAACCTCGCCGTTGTTGACAAGGGCCCCCTCCCCAAACCCGCGCTCGACAAGATCCGCGCCACTTTCCTGACTGCCGACCCCGGACGCACGTGGACAGGGCAAACGTAAAAACTTCCGGAGCAATCGGATTGGTAAAACCACGTAGTGGCACCCCTGGCGGCTCTTGTCAACGACAGGCACCATGCGGAGGTCGGTGTTTTATCCCGCAGAAACCCTGCTGCATTCCACCGACGTGTCTGAATCTGGGCAACGTCACCATCGCTGCTGGCAAAGTGTAGCTTTTTTCTTGCTTCGACGGCAGGCGTCGCTGCAGTATTTGACCTCGTCCCAGGTCTTGGCCCACTTCCGTCGCCAAGTCATCGGGCGGTTGCAGACGATGCAGACTTTGGTGTCCTGTCGCTTCATCATCGGAGAACGAAACTGAAGAGGTCCCGGGAGAATGATGAAGGTCAAGTCAGCATGATTGCTCAACTTTACGATTCAATACGGACATGATTATTACCATCGATAGTAGCGGTACGGGTTATCGGCAATTGCCCGACGTTTCAAGGCTCTATCCCAGCCGGCGGTGTCTGTGGCGGATTCATCTACGCCGTCGGCGATGTAATCATCGTGATAGAAAGGGGATTCTGCAATGGGGAGCGTTCTAAGGTATAGATGAGCGGGGTCGCCGCACATGCCCCCATGGATACCGGAATCGAAGACGCGAACAGACAAAGTGTTGCTGCCTGCTTTCAACAAACCGCTATTGAACTTGTGCCCCCGCGGAAGCAACCAGTGCGAACTCGTGCCGACCTGCTGGCCGTTGATGAAACTGGTCTCTTTTTCATCGACCCGGCCCAGCGACCAGTACATGTCTCGTCCGACCAACCGAGCGGGCACGTCAATCTGTTTTCTGAATACGACTTCTCCATCGATCCATCGCCACGTCGGGCCATAGCTTTCCATATATGCCGGCACGGGCACGCTTTCGCCGCCGCTGATGTTGCTCGATGCGATGAGCGTTTTAGCCGCTTGAGATATCCCGGAATCACCCCGCCACTCTCGCCGCGGGCTTTCGGGTTGGGGGGCGGTTGGGATTGCATTCCATTGTCCGGCCAACATCCAAGCGTGATCGGGCTGATGTAACAACTTAAGAAGTTGCTCGTCCTGCTGAAACGTCGCCCCTGCGTTGGCGAGCACTTGCGACAAGGCCCGCGTCTGACGCCATCGGGTGAACCGGAAGTATCGTTTTTCGTCAGCGGGCACTGCGTCGGGGCTGAGCTGCGAGAAGAGGATGGATCCTTTACCGAGCGTGCGCCGGCCGAGCAACCCGTCCGCCGCGACCTGAACGACGTCGGCGGGGGCGAGGAGCCACGCCGGTGTATCTGCTCGGAAGTGAAGATCACTGGCGCTGAGGCCCGCTGTTTCCGACCAGTCCGGGATGGCCGTGGAACCGTGGAACGATTTCGATTCGATGAATGACGCACCGAGAAATGATTCGTCTGAGGTTCGACGCA
>Ga0163144_10000200_pt1 | contig 138970 bp, 110 predicted proteins | sample OliLak19BULKMAT1_FD_123175 | JGI IMG/M metagenome (GOLD analysis project Ga0163144, IMG submission 123175) | Freshwater microbial mat bacterial communities from Lake Vanda, McMurdo Dry Valleys, Antarctica - Oligotrophic Lake LV.19.BULKMAT1 | ecosystem: Environmental > Aquatic > Freshwater >...
CCGCCCGGCCCCGCCCCAGCCACGCACCGCCCCGCCCGCCCATGCTGGATTGAAGTGAAGTGGCCTCTGGCTGGCATGGTTGTGATGAGACGAGCAGCGTACACGGGACCATCCTTCGTACAACTCGATGTGAAGGTGAGTCCTCAGCGGTGTGAGAGCATGGCGGCTTCCGCGACTTGCACGGCGTTGAGCGCGGCTCCCTTGCGCAATTGATCGGCACTGATGAGCAGGCACCAAGAGCAAGAGCGTCCCTCGCTATCCATTGCTATGCCCGGGTCGGGTCGGATGCGACCCACGAGAACATCATCGCCACCAGTGGCCTTGAGGGGAGTTGGGAAGGAGTTGTTCACGCGGTCGTCGACAAGGCGCAGGCCCGGAGCCGACTGCAAGGCCGCACGTACCTGAACCTCGGTTGCTGGTCTTGCCAGTGTCACGGTGATGGACTGAGTATGGGCACGCATGACACCGACACGAACGCAAGTCGGGGTGATGGAAAGTGTCGGGTTGTTCCATATCTTGCGAGACTCTGTGATCATCTTGGCTTCTTCGCCGTTCAGGCCAGTATCGAGATCAACACTTGAGTTGTGGCTGAAGACATTGAAGGCGCAGGATTCTTTGAAGACACGGGGCGAGGGTTCGCCCCCTTTGAGTACCACTCGCGAGAGTTCACGAAGTTCGTCCATCGCGGCTGCGCCTGCGCCCGAAACAGCCTGATAGGTGGAAACGACGATGCGCTCAACACCGAATCGGTTTCGAAGCGGCTCCAGGGCGAGGAGCAGAATGATTGTTGAACAGTTGGGGTTGGCGATGAGTCGAGAATCGCCGATAGCCCGTGCGTTGACTTCGGGTACGACCAGCGGCACGTCTGGCTCAGCACGAAAGGCGGAGGAGTTGTCGACGACGAGGCAACCGGAGTTGGCTGCATGGCTCGCCCACTGGCGAGCAATGCTTGAAGTGGCGCAGAAGAGTGCGATGTTGGCTTGATGAAAGAACGTTTCATCGACGGCGTGTAGCACCAAGGAGGAGTCTGCATAAGGCAATAGTTTGCCAACGGAACCTGGCGAGGCGGCGACTTTGAGGCGATCTGCTGGTACGGCACGCTGGGCGAGAATGGAGAGTGCCTCACGCCCCACGGCACCGGTGGCACCGACAATGACGATGTTTTTTTTGACAAGCAGGCTGGTCAAGCGAGACCTCCCAAGACTTTGCTGGCAAGTGCGTTCTGCAAGTCGGCCCATAAGTCTTCAACGTCTTCGAGACCGATGGATAGTCTTAAAAGATCTGATGGCGGTGCAAAGGCTCGAAGATGCTCGGGCACGCTTTTGTGCGACATGAAGCAGGGCATGCTGGCGGAGGAAGAGACGGCACCGAAACTGACGCGGGTTGCGAAGAGCGCGAGTGACTCGACGATTTGTTTGGAACGGGTTACGTCGCCGGTCTCAAGGCTGATGACCGCGCCATGCCCGCTGGACTGGCTGGCGTGAATATCCGCGCCGGGTTGGGCTTTCAATCCCGGATATCGCACGCGCACTATGCCTGCTTCACGCGACAGGCGTTGCGCGATGACGAGCGCGCTGCGTTGCTGACGCTCAAGCCGCACACCCAGCGTCTCAAGCCCGCGCAGCAGCAGGTAGCTATCCAGCGGCGGCAGCACGCAGCCTTCGGCGTTGTGGTGAAAGGCGAGTTTGTGTGCGATCTCCTCGCTGCGGACAAGCACGATGCCCGCCGTGACATCGCTGTGTCCGCAAAGATACTTGGTTGCGGAGTGGACCACGATGTCCGCGCCCAGCGCAAGGGGTCTGAGGTTCAGGGGTGTCAGGCTTGTGTTGTCGATGCTGAGCAAAGCACCGAAATCATGAGCGACTTGCGCAAGACCAGCGACATCGCAGACACTGAGCATGGGATTGCCCAGGGCTTCCGCGTGGATCAGCCTGGTTTTGTTGGTGCATTCACGCTGAACGGCGTTGAGATCGCTGGCATCAACGTATCGAATGGCGATGCCTCGCTGCTCCCACACCTGGCTCAAGAGGCGATAGGTTCCGCCATAGACATCGCACGATGCGAGGACTTCGTCGCCTGGCCTCAGCAAGGCGGCAACGGCATTGATCGCTGCGATACCACTTGGATACGCGAATGCGCGCGTGGCATTTTCGAGCAAGGCTAGACGGGATTCGAGTGCTTCACGGGTGGGATTGGCAGTTCGGGAGTAGTCGTATTCGCCGAATTGCGTTGCTGACTCCTGATGGAAAGTTGCGCTGAGATAAATCGGCGGTGTGGTTGGAATGATCGCTGCTTGAGAGTGACCTGATCGAGATACCGCGGCACGGGTTCCAGTGATGAGTGTGGTTTCGGGCTTCCATATGTGCTGTGGTTGCGTGCTCATCGGTTGATGCCCTCCGCGATCAAGGTCTGCGTTTGATTGGTTGATGCTCGGGGACTTGCAAAGTCAGTCGCAAGGTCGAGCAAGTCGCCCAGAACCGATTCGGCGGTGGGGAAACGTCCTGCCCCGCGCCCGCGCAGGACATGCTGGGCTCCATCGCGGGTGCGAATCAAGACGCAGTTGTGTTCGTCGGTGGCACGGGCGAGCGGGTCGTCCCTTTGCACGCGCACGGGTCGTACATCGCCACAAACTTCACCATGACTATCGCGAACCAGGCTTGCGATCACGCGATAGACCTGGCCACTTTCGGAGGCTTGCCTTGCCTGCTGGGTATCAATTGCTCGAATGGACTCTCGGTGTATGCGGTCGAGCGGCACAACGCTTCCCCACGCGGCATCGGCGATGAGCATGAGTTTGTATGATGCATCCCAGCCATCAAGATCGCTGCTGGGATCGGCTTCTGCGAGGCCCGCTTGTTGGGCCGCGAGCACGGCATCTTTGAAGGCAACGCCCGCATGCAAGCGGTCGAGAACGAAGTTGGTCGTTCCGTTGATGACGCCTCGCACCTCGACGATGTCGCTGTGCAAAGCAATCGCACGCACACGCTCCAAGACTGGCACGCCGCCACCAACGGCGGCGGAAAATCGCAGTTGGGCATTCTTTACACTGGCGAATGCTCGCAGCGAAGTAAGCGATGCTGCGATAGCGGCCTTATTTGCCGACACGACATGGATACTTCTTTCCAAGGCGGCATGGATGGCGGCGGTGGCTGGCTCGATGCCGCCCAGTGCTTCGACGATGATGTCGCATTCAAGGGTTTGTGCTGCCTTGATCGGGTCACTCAGGACGCGAACGGCTGCGCCCACGTTTGACTGTGCCTTGGCAACATTTCGAGCGATGACCGCGACGAGTTGGAAGATGTCTGGGAGACGCAGGATGTGATCGACAACGCCCTTGCCAACTGCGCCAACGCCCAGCACGACAACGCGCAGCGGGCGCGATCGAGTTCGTACGCCGACCTCGCCCCGTTTGGTTGGGCCGCCATGGATGACCGTGCCAGCATGGTGGCCCACACGAGCGATGCTGACGCGGACGCCCCGTTCCTGCACGAAGCGCACGGCCTTGTGCTGGACGATGCCTTCTGAGAGTGCGAGCACGTCGTCGTAGTTTGCTTCGATCAGGCGTTGGGCATGGACAGGATCGACCGAGGGGTCTCGATCAAAGAGCGCGTCGACATCCTTGACAAGCACGCACTCGCAGGACAGGGCGGCGGCGATATAGACGGCGGTAAAGTCTGAACCGCCACGACCCAACAGTGTGGCTCGCCCGAGAGCATCTCGCCCGACGAAGCCCGGAACCACAAGCACCGGCGCATCCGCGAATGCGGCCTTGATGGCATCAATGTTGACTGTATGCGGCGAGGAATTGAGTTGGTCTCCGAGCGTGGATAGCCCGATCGCGGCGGCATCGAGCGTGTTTGCGGGCACGCCAGCCCTGTCCAGCGCGAGCGTCAGCAGGGCGGCGGCCCGAGCCTCTCCGATGGCGGCCAGCGCGGCGATGCCCACGCTGGTTGTCCGCTCGCCATACTGACTGGCGTGCGAGAGGAGTTGGTCTGTTGCTCCGCCGATTGCAGAGACCACAGCGATGACATGTCGACCTGCACGGAGGTATCGGTATACCTCATGCACAGCATGGGCCAGATGATCTTCCGTCGGCAAGACAGAACTGCCGAACTTGAGGACGATGCAACTTGGACATGAATGAACAGAAGGAGATTTCATCGAGCGTTCCTTCCCGTTGAAAGCGATGTGTGTGATGTCTGGTTTGTGGTCTTTGGTGCGAGAGAGTGATTAGACGGTTGCGAGCGAGGCTCGTCTGGTACGGGGCTTCGCGTTGGTGCGCTTCACGCTGGACGCCACCACTGTCAAGGCGCTTTCGAGATCGGCGATGATGTCGCCCACGTCCTCCAGTCCGACCGAAAGGCGCACGAGTCCTTCGGTGATGCCAGTCGCCTCGCGTTGTGCGCGGGACACATCGCCATGCGTCATTGACACGGGATGGGTGATCAGGGTTTCGGTTGCGCCCAGATTTTCTGCGAGCGAGCAGAGACGAACGGAGTTCATCAGCGTGCGACCCGCATCGGCGCCGCCCTTGAGTTCGAAGGAGATAATGCCGCCGTGGTATGCGATGCCATCGCGACGCGGGAGGGCATGCTGGGTGCGCGCGAGGTCGTACTGAGCGAAGGACGGGAGGCCGGGATACGCGACGCGAGCGACGAGGGGATGGTGCTCCAGATACTCAGCGACTATCTGGGCACTGCGAGAATGCTCGCGAATGCGGAGCGGGAGTGTCTTGAGGCCTCGCAGCGTCAACCATGCCTCGAAGGGCGCCTGGATGCTGCCGACAGTTTTGCGTATGAGTCTGAACCGCGCGTCGAGCGTCTGGTCTCGCGTCAGCAGCGAGCCGCCCACGGTTGCGTTGTGCCCCTCGATGTACTTTGTGGTGGAGTAGACCGCGATGTCGGCACCAAGGTCCAAGGGCCTGAGGAGGACGGGCGTGAGAAAGGTGTTGTCAACCGCCAGCAGCACGCCTTTGGCTTTGGTCACCCGCGAGACGGCTGCCACGTCGGTGAGCACGAGCGTTGGATTCGCGGGCGTTTCGATAAGCACGAGTTTGGTGTTTGCACCGATAGCCGCTTGGATTGCTTCGACTCGCGTCGCGTCGGCGAAACTTACCTGGATGCCCAGCGGCTTGAGCACCTGCTCGGCGAGTCGCACGGTGCCGCCGTAGAGAACGTTGGAGAGGACGACATGATCGCCACTGCGCAGGACACTGAGACAAAGGGCGCTGATGGCTGCCATGCCAGTAGCGAAGCAGGCGGCTTTGGAGGCTTGGTTGAATGATTCGGCCTGGTTGAAAGAAGGCTTGTCCTGCCCGCTGTCCTCCAAGGCTGCCAACGCAGACTCAAGGGCACAGACCGTGGGATTGCTGGCCCGGCTGTAGGTGTGGCCCTTGTGGACCCCCACCGCTTCGTGGACATACGTCGTCGACTGGCAAATGGGCGTGAGAATCGCACCAGTCGAGGGATCAAGTTCACGCCCGCCTCGAATGGCGACGGTGGCGATGCCGGCGTTTGCGGGCAGGGAACGCGGTCTGGGTTCGGCTCGATGTGCCGCGGCGATTCTGGTGGACGCGAGTGACTTTCCGTGGGTTTGATTCCATGACGTGGCCATGCCGGTTGCTCCTTGAAGCAGTGGCATCAGGAAAGACCAACTCTGGGAAGGGACGCGCCCGACAAAGGACGCTTTTTTGCCGAAGGCCAAAGGCCAGCAGCCGCATCGATCGCCCTTCCCAGGGTGACCTCAGCACCGCGACCAGACTGTGTGTCCGGCTCGGTTGCCGCCCAAGGCAGGTGCCTTGAGCTCTTGATGCAATCGAAGACTAGCACGGCTGATGATGCGCGTCAAACCGGTTTATGGTTTCTTTGCAGTCTGAATATGTGTAAGAGGCACGCAGAGTCGGGGCATTGATCGAGCATCGTTCGCGACAGTGATGTATGAATACCATCCGACGGTATGATAAAACACACAACACTTCGGGCTGGTCTGGTCGCTGGAATAGTCACCAGCATGGCGCTGGGCGGATGCGCGGGAAGTCAAGCGACGGAGGCGAGAGCGCGGGCCACCTTTGGCGATGCTTCCCTGGCAGCGCCGGCGGTGATTCAATCCGTGCTGTCAACGGACAATCGTTCGCTCTCGGTGCTTTTGCAGGAGGCGGGGGTCAACCTGGAAGGAACAATGCTGAGCGACACTCAGACTGTGGACATCGTGGTGCCACTGACATTTGCCAGTCCGGGGAAGGTGGACATTGAGTTGCAGGTGCGAGGTGATGCGATAACCTCGCGTGGGTCGGTGGTTGAATTGTGGACGCTCCAGCCAGCGCCCAAACTTGTGCGAACGTGGCGCAATGGACAGCGCGAGGCGTTCTTTGCCAGCACTCAGGTCACACTGGAAATGCCTGCAAGCGAATTGGTTGGGGCCACTCCCGCGCCGACCCGAACGGGGCGCATGTCGATCCTGCTTCGGGCCTATCGAGCGAACGAGAACGAAGCGGCGATGCTCGAAGTTGATTCGATTGATGCGACGATGCGATAGGCAGTCGCGTTACTCGAACGAGCAAGCAAGCAGATCATTCAGTGTCATGACCCGTCATCATTCGGGGCGGTGCATCATGCACTTTCCTCAGAGCCTGGCTCCTCAAGCGTGCAAGCTCACGAGCGCAAGAAAAAGGCCCAAGCGATTTGCTCGGGCCTTGGTAACAGACTGTCACTGCGTTACTCAGGAACGGAACTGATCGAGGGGAGTTTCGATGCCGAAGGGCACGCCCGCCGCGGCCCAGCCGCCGCCCAGGAAGAGGTCGTAGTGCTCAAGGTTGACCATGAAGGGAAGGGCCGAACTGGCGTCGATGGCGAACCAGACGGGGCCGCCGACGCTGAGAATCTCCTGACGCTCGTGGAGGCGAATCTCTCCGAAGCCGTTGGCGGGGAGATTGATGTTGATGGTGGCGGTCTGCTGGTTGGGGTTATTGAAGAAAACCAGCCTGATGGTCACGGCGTTGCTGACGTTGGTTGGGTTGTAGAACCAGAGAGTCTCAAAGTACTGACGACCGGCGGTGCGAGCATCGATGAAGGCATCGCCAAAGAGGAAGCGATTACCGGCGGCGTAGCGGGCGCTTGACGCATCGGCATCGCCACGCTGGAACTGGACAGACTGGACCGATACGGCGAGGTTGCTGACATAGGTGATGCCCACGGGCTGGCCTGGCGTGATGCCCAGCGTCGATGCGTTGATCACCGTCGAGCGACCGGGGCCGATGCTGACCTGACGGGAGAATCCGGTCAGGCCGGTGCGGATGAACCTGCTCGAAAGGGTGACGGTTGCGGGATCCTGGTTGGGGTTGAAGATGACAATCTCGGACTGCACACCGTTGCCCTGGGTCAGGTTGGTGATGGCACCACGGCGTGAGCCAAACTCTGCATCGCCGATGGCACCGAAGGCGGCTTCCTGGCCAGGAATAATGCGATAGGCACTGACGGCGGCGACCACGCCCTCGAAGACGGCGAGTTTGGCAGGATCGGTCGTGCCGTTGGCCTCGGGAGCGACACGAGTCAGGAGAACCGCGCTGAAGACGGCCGTGCCCAATTCGGAGAAGTCGTCGATGCCGAAGCCCTCACGACGGGTGGCTTCGATGCGACGCCACTGGCCCGCGCCGGGCAGGGTGATCTGGCGACCATCCTGCAAGTACGCGACCAGTTGCATTTCAACGGCGTAGTCCTGGGGATTCCAGACGACGACGTAGTTGAGGGCGCTGCCTGGTGAACGTTCGAGGCGAGCGAAGGCCCAGCGGTCGGCGACGGTGCTGGTAAAGGCATCGCCCGTGCTGCTGCCGAAGTCGTAGTGGGAAGCAGTTGCGCCCAGGGGCTGGATGGTGGCGGGATCAACCGCGACGGTCTGGCCAGAGCCGTTGGTGAAGGTCGATGGATACTGGTACTCGACAACCAGCGAATAAGGAACGTTCTGGCGGACGGGGCCTTCCTGGACGATCTGGCCATTGATAGGAGCGTTGATGGTCACGCCGTCGCGAGCGCTCGCACCGATGATGCGGGTATCAAAGGTGTCGATGAGGCGATCACCGTTCTCATCGGCGAATGAGTAATAAAGTTTGACGGTGTAACTGATGGGGAAGGGGTTGGGATTGACGATCGGGATGAATTCGCTGATGAGGTTGGTGGAGTAGCCCTCGGGGTAGACCAAGCGGTTGACCACGGGCTGGGTGTCGACTTCGAGGATGTAGGAGCCGGTCGAATCGCCCGGAGCGTCAACGATCACCAGGAATTCCTGGCCAGCGCTGGCGGCAAAATCAATGCGTGCGGCGGAGCCGAAGTTGTTGATCTCGTCGCTGCCGATGGCGACGATCGAGGTGTCGGGGTTGCGGCGGAAGACATCAATGCGGCCCAGGAGGGTTGAGCCATCGGGCAAGGCGAGGCGGACAAAGACGCGGCCCGGTGCGAGTGTAGTGAAACTGTAGAGGTCGCGATCACCGGAAGGATTGATCTCGGGCAACTGGGGACGCAGGCCCTGACGCAGTGTGCTGCCATCGCCCGTGCGATCGTTGAGGACGATGGTGGTCGGAGCGTTGAAGTCGATCTCGCCGGTATCCTGGCCCGGGGGCTGGACGGTTGGGATGGGGCCCTGAACGGCGACGCGATATTGGGCGGGGGTTATCGTGTTGGCACCGGGCAAGGGGAGAACAAGGATGTAGTACTTGCCGAGCGGGGCGGGGACGTTGAACGTGAAGATTGCCTCGCCAAGAGCACTGGCAGCATCGAAAGAGCCAAGCAGGACCTGGCCAGTCTCGGTTCCCTGCGTGTTGAAGACTGCCTGGAAGACCTGGACGCTTGGGCGAAGGCCCAGCGTGTTTCCCGAGAGCGGAGTGATGGTGACTGTGTGTGAGCCGTCGGCGACACTGAAGAAGTAGAAGAGGTCGGTATCGGCCGCGGAATTGATGCGCGGATTGCCGGTCTGGCCTGCCGTGGAGCCGCCCAATTGGCCTCGACCGTTGCTGGCGAGGATGAAGATGGGGGTTGCGAGGGAGAATTCGTTCTGATTGGCGTGGTCATCGACTGAGGGTGCGATGACGTTGACGGAGTAGGCACCAGTCTGTGTGGTGTTGGTGTTTGGTGCGACCGGTTCGATGACGATGAAGAGCCGCGTGCCTCTTGCGACGAAGGGAACAAATGCGCTGACTGGGGCGGTTGAACCATCGTCGCCCAGAATACCGCGCGTGCCGAGCAGCACGCCCGAGGCATCCAGGATCGAAACACGACCACGGAAGCCACTGCTTAGGGCGCGAGTCAGGTTGACCGTGACAGGACCGCTGGCAGGGACTTCGAAGGTGAAGAGGTCGGTATCGCCCAGGACTTCGATCACGCCGTTGCTGGCACCAGAGCCGGAGAAGGGATCGATGTTAATGCGTGAGGCAAAGTCAAACTGGCTGATGTCGTAGGTGTCGTTGTTGTCGATGTCCGCGGCATCGGGATGATCGTCGGTGGAACTGAAACTGATGCTCAGTTCGTAGCGGCCCACATCGGCCTGGGGGTCAAAGCCTTCGACCACGACGTAGTAGAAGGGATAGGACCGGTTGTTGGGAGCGGGGAAACGTGTGGTGCGTTCAGGCTGGACGGAGGCTCGGACCGTGACATCCGCCCCAACGGCGGGCGCAACTGTGCGACTGGATGACGCGATCTGGAGATGGAAGGGGTGGAAGATCGCGCCCGCACCCGAGACGGGAATCTCGGAAACTTCGTAGACGGTGACGCGGGGACGGAGTGTTCCGTCGACGGGCCGGACGGTCACGTTGATAAAGTCCCAATCGGGGAAGTCAAAGCGGAAAATATCGGTGTCGTCGCTGGTTTCGAGGCGACCGGCGACGAATCCGGAGCCGGATGCGTCTTCGAGGTCGATATCGGCGGCCTCCCACCAGCGGAACTTATCGCCGAAGTCATCGGTGCTGGGCGCGGTTTGAATGTTGATGAAGTATGCACCCTCGCTGGTCGCGACGCCATTGACCTGGATGAAGAACTCCTGGCCCACCACAGCGCGGCTAACGAGTTGGAGCGTGCCGTTGCCCAGGTTGGTGGGCTGGCCCAGATTAATCCCATTGGTTGACACGATCAAGTCGGCGATCAGCGTCGAGCCGGGGGCTCGGACGAAGTTGATGACGAAGTCACCCTCTGCGGGGGCAACAAACTTGAAAGTGTCAAAGTCGATGGGCTTGGCGGGGGTGTTGTTGATGAAGCCAGAGATGGTTGCGATGCCGTCTGACTCGCTCCTCTGCGGATCGCTGCCGACGCGGATGGGCGTGGCAAAGACGGGAGCGTTGACAGCATCGCTGGCGACATCGACGTGGTCGTCGGTCACGATCTGTCCATTTTCCACGTCGCTGAACTGGTCGCCCTGGGTGTTGAAGAGCAACTGATAACTGCCGGTGGCGTAGCGCCAATCAATCTCGGGATCGGCATTGAGGGTTCGCGGATCGACAGGATCGGGGATGTTGTCGTAGAAGGCTACGGGGTTGGGAATCCTCCAACGCTGGGCGCTCTCGACCTGGATGAAGTAGACCTGATTGGCGATGATCGGGAAGACCACGCGGGGGTCACGCCGATTGAATTCATTGATCGTCTGCTGTCCGAGTGCGTTGAAGATCACGCTCGCAGTGTCACGGTCGCCATTGGTCACGAGGCCCAGCGCGGGGTTCTCATCGTTGTAGGCGATCTGGGAGAAGTCGTTGCTATAGATGCGCAGCGCGGCGTCCAGATTGCTTTCGTAGGGGTTGATGGGTGTCTCGGCGCCATCGATGACTATCGCGCCCGCACCCCCAATGGGCGGATAATCGAGGCGATAGTCTGTACGAGTAAAAGCAAACGAATCCGTGATGCGTGAGGTGGAAAGACGAATCTCGGCGGTGCCGCTGACTGCGGCTCGGAAGAAGTAGAGGTCGGTATCGTCAATCGAGGAAATCAGGCCCTGTGACCCTTGAAGGAAGAGCGCGCTGCGCTGCGAAGGATTCTCGCGGAGGTGGCGGCTTTCGTTGAAAGAGGTCGCTGTGTTGGGAAGGACGGAGAGGTCCGCGTCGTTGCTGACGCCAAACAACTGACGACGTATGGCGTTGTTGAAGTCGTTCTCGAGCGATTCTTCAAAGACTGGTGCAGGGGTGATGTCGTCGCGATTGCCCGCAAATGCACGCGGCAGATTGGCGAGCGTTGTGTTGACATCGGCGGGAGCAAGGGTGTTGTTGAATGTGAGCGTGTTATCGCGATTGAACTGCACCCTGCGAGGGCCAGCATCGGCGGTCAGCGAAAGGCTGTAGCGGCCAGTGCCGCCCGCGGCCTGCACGACTATGTAATACACCTGACCGCCGACGACGGAGATGCCATCGAAGTTGATGTTGCGATCAACGCGCCCGAGCGAGGGATCGCGGAAGCCAGGATTATCAGGATCGCCATCTCCGGGCGGTTCATCGAGATTCGAGAACCCGCCAGTGAGAGAGCCAGCGGGGAAGACCTGGTTGAAGTTGCTGTCCAGGACGCGAATCTGGAAGTCGGCCTGATCGTTGAAAGTGCCCGTCAGCTCGAGAGCTAGGCGCGAGGCGGGCCGATCGTTGCGGTCCCACGAGTTGGCGAGGCCATCGTCAAAGGCAACCAGCGTGCGCACTGCGGAGGGACGACCAGGAATGGTGGTCTGGAACTCCACGCCATTTGCGCCCAACTGCCCCCAGGAGAAGGAGTCGTTTGGAGGCGCGTTGCCCTGGCCAGTGACGGCGTTGATATACGCAACATTGCGAGCGGCGAGTGGCGTTCCCGGGAAGGGGAAGAGGATGTTGCCGAAGTCGCCGCCGATATAGAGCGTGTCGTTGGCGGAGCCGGAGTCCAGTTCGGCTTCTTCGAGGAGTTCCTCGGTGTCGTTATAGGCCGCGAGGGAGAAGACTGGGCCGTCGGTGCCGATGGCGCCGCCTGTGGTGCCCAGTGCGAGCGAAACCAGGGATGCGTTGGTGAAGGTGCCGAGGTTGGCGATGTTGCCGATGGAGAACGCGCCGCCCAAGACCAGCACTTCGACGGGATCTATGCCCTGGGTCAGCGAGGCGCGCAGCCAGGGCTGCAAGGCATGCACTGTGCCGGCGATGGGCAGGCCCAAGTCGAGAAACTCGAGGGCAGGAGAGTACCCGACGTCTTCGGGGTCTTGCGCGGGGCGAACCGCACCCCAGCCCAGGAGACCAGGCGAGAACATGCCGTCGCGGCCAGAGAAGTCGCCACCGATGAGCAGCAAACGCACTGGTTCGTCGTCGGTAGGCGGTACGGGACCTGGATTGGGCGGCAAGGGATCGCCGGTTGGGTCAAGATTGGTGCCATCGGCATCGATGTAGTTGTCGAGATCGAGCGTGTAGGTCGCGAGGGAATAGACCGAACCGTCGATGTTGCCGATGGGCGGAAGCGTGCCTTCGCCAGTAGGAAAGCCGCCAGAGATGGGCACGCTGCCGACACTGAGGGTGAAACGGTTGTTACCGTTCCAGCCGATGAGGCCCTGACCGAAACTGCCACCAATGTATAGTGCTTGCGGAGGGTTGCCAGGATCGAGGACCACATTGAGTGTTGGTTCAGGGGGTGGGCCTGCTGTGCCCGCACGGAACGCACGACCGGCGCCGGCATCGGGAGCGTCATAGACGGCAAAGGCCCGGACTGGGCCACTCGCCGTTTCAAGGGTTGGATCCAGATTGGGATCAGCAGGAACGGTTCGCCAGCCCAAGATAGGATTGAAACGAGCAAGGTTTGCCGCGACGGTGCCATTGGAATTGGTGAATTCGCCACCAATATACAAGTCGGACTGGCTAGGGTCCTGGATGGTCGGCGCGGGGCCAGCATCATCGGGATCAAAGGCTGTTGGATTATATTGTGCAAGCGCGAAGACTGGGCCGTTGGTACCGTTGCCCAGGAACTGGGGACCTTGGCCCCGATTCCACTGGTAACGACCGGCAATGTTCTGCCAGACGATCAGATTGCTTATCTGGACGATCGCGCCGTTGGGAAGAACTTCCTGATAGATGAAGTCTCCACCGATGACGAGGCGACGGGGCAGGGCCGTGCCTTCTCCTTGGAATGGTTCCCAGTCGAAGGAGGCGTAGATCACCGGGCCGTTGGTGTTGGGGGTGGCAGGGTTGTCGATGAATCCCTGCTGGACGGGGACGCCATTGACCGTCACAATGTTCTGGCGGCCAACGGCGAACCAATCGCCCCCGTCAAAGCCGGTGACACCTCGTGAGTAACCCGGGAACTGCGAGCCCAGATCCTGCGTGTCAAAGGAGCCGCCCAGGAAGAGCGAGGTGCCAGCATCGTTGTTGTTGCCGTTGTAGTTGAGCAACATGTCTGCGGGCGCTGTGAACTGGAACAAGTCGGTATCCGGGACATTGGAACCGGTGCGCGGTTCGAGGCGACCATCGGCAACGCCAGTCACTCGCAGCCCGCGATCCCGAACAAGATTGGCATCGGCATCGAGCGTGACGAAGGGATCGCTGAATGGAATGGCGGTCGCTTCGGAGGCGTTGCGACGGGCGCTGGCCAGCGTGTCGCCAGCGGTGGGCGCATCGGGGTGGTCGTCGAAGACTGCGGCGAGCGTGGTTGTTACCTCTGCGAACAGGTTGTAGGCCTGGCCTGCGTTGAGTTCGAAGCCGTCGACGACCAGGAAGTAGCGCTCGCCACCGACGAGTTGGACAATCAGTTGGGGATTGAGGCCAAAGACGTCGTCGGCAAAGGCAAGGCGGTCGCCACGGTCGTTGTACAGGCTGACAGCAGGGTTGGTGAGAAAGCCTGCGCCGCGTCCGGCAAGGGGCGTGATGGTGGGAAGTGCGCCGGTGACAGAGATGATGGCAGTTCCCGTGCCTTCGGAGACAAAGCTGATGGCCTGATTCTGGAAGATGGGCGTCGGGATGTTTGGGGAAGGAACGTTGAGGGGCGCGTCGTAGTTGAGGAACTGGCCCGAGAACTGGAAGCGACGGCTGATCCTGTCAACGGCGGCGAGATCGGGCTGAGCATCAAACAACAGGAAGAAGGGGCCGGTCGCAACCTGGATGTTCTGGGTCGAAACTTCGTCGGCACGGACGCGGATGTAGTATGTCTGACCTGCGGTTGCGCGGAAGGCAAGGGCGGCATCGTTAATGCGGCCTGACTGCTGATCGCTGGTAATAAGCGTGCCGGACTGGTCGTACAGATCAATGTGCGTGTCGAGGCGTGTGCTGAGGTTGGCTTCCTCGGTGGACTGTGCGTTGAGCGTGACGAGCGTGTTGAATCGAGCCTCGTTGGGAGCGGTCCATCGATAGATGTACTCGTCCTGGCGAATGCGGCTGTTGGTGGGCCCGGTACCGCCCAGTTGGCCCAAGATGGAACCACCGGGAACGAAGGTGGAGTTGGGGTTGATGGTCGGAGTGGGAGTACCCGTGGCGAAGCCGATGCCCAGTTGTCCGGGTGGCGTGGATCGGTTATCGACACCACCAACACTGAAGGTGAAGTTGGTGCCTCGAATGCGAAGGGTGTATGGACCGCTGGTCGCGGCTTGGCCTGCTACCTCGATGATGTATCGCGTTCCTGCTGTTGCGAGGAAACCGGCCCAGCCGTCTTTCTGGAAACCGCTCGTGACGGAGCCATTGTCGGCGCCGGTTGCGATCACGGTGCCGGTGCTGGCAAGGCTCACGCGGACGATGGAGTCAAGGTTTCGATTTGCCTCGTTGGAGGTATCGGCGAGCACACCCACAAAGGCATTGGCCGGGGCGATGAACTCAAAGTAATCGACATCGGTTGGCGAGGAAATAGTCTGGACGCCTGTGAAGCGTCCTTCTGTGCCAGCGGTCAGGGGCAAGGGATTTGCGGGACTGCCATCGAGGAGGGCGCGCTCTTCGAGTCGTTCGATCCTGCTTGATCGCCCATCTACACCAAATGCTCGCCCGACTTTGGCGGCAAGCAGCGAGGCGAGGCGAGAGCCGCCATGCCGGATGCGGCTCGAGGCGCGATCCTGCGCTACGAGGCCGTTGTTGCGAAGCGGGAGGAACGAACGGAATTCCCTGCTCACCATGGCGTGGCTCCATCAATCGCCGAAGACCCAAGAAAAATCAAACTGGAATCGTCAAACTGGAATCATCTAACTGGATTTTCAAACTGGCTGAATTTTCAAACTGGAATCAGAAATGACTGGCTCGAAGACTAAGGCTATCAAAGGACTTGTGCTGACCGGCACTGACTTCAAACTTTGCCCCCAGGCTTTATGCTGCTCACTTTGGGGATGAACTTCTTGTCAATCAAAACAACTGAAACATCGACACCGCAAACCAATCAGCAATCTGAAACGGATGGCATGCGCGTCCCGCGCTTGCAATGCCGTTTCAATCTCAAACTACTGTCCGAGGAGGGTCTGGGGGAGCGTGGCAAGGGTCGCCTGTTCACGCTCACTCCTGTACGCTGACTTCGCGTTGTACCAACTCTGCCCTGGGGAGCGGAGCGTACACGCGAAGTTTGCCACACGGAGCGACCTGCCAAAGGCTCCGAGGACCGTGTCCCACAAGATACAGTATTGCACCAGTGGTTGTCCAGTCATTTTAATCGTAGATCGGGATTTGTTCGCGGGCCAGTGCCAATCTGTGTGCGAGTTCGGAATGTGTCAGCTCATCGAGCCCGGCTCTGGCGCGACATGCTTTCGATTCGGGGTGTGACGGGGTGTGGTTCCTGAGATTTTGGTCAGGAGGGCACGTTCCCCAGAATCCCTGACTTTGGCAGCTTGTCGCTTCGCCTCGGTCTGAGATTGATAGGCGGCTTGCCTAGACCGGTTTCCCTAGACCGGCTTCATGGTGCGGAGCACAGCGGCCTCAGCGAGTATTTCCGCCGAGTCGTACACGGGCAGCGGACAGGTGTCTTCTTGAAGAATCAGCGGCAACTCGCTGGAAGCGATGATGACCGCTTCGCAGCCTTGTTGTGCCAGTCCCTGCACAACATCGATGACGCCAGCATGGCTCTCTGGGCGGCTGTACCCGTAAATGAGTTCTTCAAAAATTACGCGGTCGACAAAGTCTGCCTGCTCCGCACTGGGAGCAAGGACCTGGATACCCCTCAGGCCCAGATGGGTCTGGTAGGTGGAGGAATGGGTCACCAGTTTGGTGCCCACGATGCCAACCACCCGGCGCTTGTCCAGAGTAATAGCCTCGCCCACCAGATCGGGCATTGTCAGCCACGGAATCGGGCTGCCGACTTCTGCAAGTTGGACGCCATGCTGAACAGCGTTGTCGGGAGTCAGGCAGAAACTGGCGCCGCAGCGAGCCACATGCTCCGCAGAACGGCGGAGAAGTTTGCCAACCGTGTGCCAGTCGTCGTGACGGATTGCATCGATGTACGTCGAGAGCGGTTCATTATGCAGGGTGATGCGAGGCTGGTCGCTGGGGGAGCGCAAGCGTCCGGCATGGCGTGTCAGCAGGCGATAAAACAAGGCCGCGCCTTCGGGGCTGACACCGACGATGCCGATGTGGTTGTTGGGCTGGGAACTGGTGGTCGCAGCATTGAAGGAGGCGGCAAAGGTCACTGGTCTTGGACTCCTATCTCGAAAAACTGGAATCGATAACCGGCTGGCAATCCGACTGGCTGACTTCCTCCTCAGGGCACGGTTCAACGGTAGCACCGGGGTTCGTACTATCGACGCATGGCGGCGTCGGCATCAGCAACAAACAAAGGTGAATCTCCCGAAGCGGGCGGAAAGGACCCTTTCGCGCTTTTGGGATTGGAGCGCCGGTTTGACCTCTCACCAGCACAGGTGCAAAGGGCCTATCTCCAGCATGTGGCGAGGCTTCATCCAGACATCAATGGTACCGACGAGGCGAGCGAGGATGCCGAACTCGCCGGCCCCGCCCCCACCCCAGCCCGCCTGCATGAGGCGAAGGCCCTGCTTGAACACGACGAGTCACGAGCGAATGTGCTTTTGCTGCTCCTCGACGGGGCGACAAAGGAACAGGACAAGTCCCTGCCCGAGTCGTTCCTGATGGAGATCATGGAAGTTCGAGAGCAAGTCGAATCAGCATTGGCGACTGGGGATGCTGTCGCTCGCGAGCACTGGCGTGGCTGGGCATTAGAACAGCGTGCGGTGTATGTGCTGAGGTTGACACCACAGTTCGCGGCTTTGTCGCGCGAAGTCCTAGGCACGGTTCAACACACGGTGCTTGCCAAGCAAGCACGACGGGAGTTGAATGCGTGGCGCTACGTGGAACGACTGATCGAGCAACTCGATCCGATGTATGACCCGTCGCACGCGGATTTTTCGGGACAGGGCGGAACGGTCTTAGATGCGGGAGACGCAAAGCCGCGCTAGTCTCGTGGCCTGGACATGCTCAACGTCTACACCATTCTTGCTTCGCTGCTGCCTTTGCTGGTGGTGGTCGCTGCATTATGCTCGGCGGCGGAAACTGCGCTCTTCAGCCTGACTCAGGCGGATCGGATACGGCTTCGCAAGAGTTACCCCAACGTGAGCGATGCCGTTTCGACGCTGCTCTCTAGCCCGTCTTCGCTTCTGGTTGCGGTGCTGCTGCTGAATGTCGCGGTGAACATGGCGTTCTTCACCATCTACTCGCTGGTGGCCAAGGCGTGGTTTGATGGCATCTGGAGCATCGTCGCCAGTTTGTCGAGCGTGTTCGTGCTGCTTCTGTTCGCGGAGGTGCTGCCCAAAGGACTGGCCGCCGTGCATCGAGTTGCATTCTGTCGCATCATCGCCATCCCATTTCTCGCCTGGTATCGCCTGATCAGCCCGGTGCGGATCGTGCTCGATGGGTTTGTGGTTGGCCCGTTGTCGAGGCTGTTCCGCCACTCGACGGAAACACGCGAGGCTCTGACATCCGATGAACTGTCGAATCTCGTGGAGCTTGCCGCACGACAGGGCGTGCTGCACGAGGACGAGGAGCAGTTGCTGGGCGACGTCGTGCAGTTGTCGACCCTCCGTGTCAAGGACATCATGACTCCCCGGGTCGACGTGCGTTGGCTCGCGGCAACGGACACGAGCCAGGAACTGCTGCATGTTGCGCGTGAAACGGGCTACACGCGCTTCCCGGTTTGCCGAGGTGCATTGAGTGCAAAAACAATTGTCGGCATGGTCAACGCGCACCGGGTGCTGCCCAGGCTGTCCAAGCAAGGCGCTTCGGCTCGCGTGCCCCTGCCAGCGATGGTCGAACCGATCAGGTTTGTGCCCGAGCGGGCGCGGGTGGACCAACTGCTTGAGTTTCTGCGATCGGGCAAGGTGGACGTTGCGATGGTCGTCAACGAAGCCGGCGAAGTCACTGGTATGGTGCAGATCGATAATGTCATCAACGAACTCATCAAGTTTGCGGCTGTTCCAGACGAGAGTCCGTCTCAGCAGGTCCGCATGGTGGGGGTTGGCGAGTGGGAGGTTCCGGGCCGCCTGAGCGTGCGCGACTGGGAGGAGTTTTTCGAGCCATCGCTGAGCGAGGCGCAGCGTGGAAGAGTGTCGACTGTCGCGGGGCTGATCATCGCGCGATTGGGGCGCTTGCCTCGTGGGGGAGATAGTGTTGAGATCGGGAATTTGATTTTGCGCGTTGAGGCGATGGCTTCGGGCGGACGGACAATCGAGCGAGTACGCGTATCACTGATTGACGCGACAGTGGGCGCGACACCTGGTTCCCGAATCAGCACGGGAGGGCTTGCGCCATGAGCCACATGCTCTCATACGTCCCCGAGCATGCCGACTTGCTGGCTTTGACAATGGCTACGACATCCGCCGTATCGCCCGGAGAGTGGGCACTCTGGTGGTCGCTGCTGGTGCTGGCATTCGCCGCGAGCGCACTATGCAGCGGGCTGGAGGTTGGCTGCTATTCCCTCAATCGCGTGCGACTGGACCTGCGGGCGGCGCGCACGCCCCCGGATCTCGAAGCAAGGATACTTCGATCGGAGTTGGAGCGACCAGCGCGATTACTGGCGACGCTGCTGATCTGCAACAACATTGTCAACGCGATCGTGGCCGAAGCATCGGCAAGCATCCTGCAGGCTGGCGCGTATTCAGCGGTCGCGATTGCTGTGATCAACACGGTGATCCTGGGACCAATCCTGTTCGTGCTGGGCGACGCGGCCCCGAAGGAGTTGTTCCGCGTCGATTCGGACAAGTTGACGCCGATCTTCGCGAGAAGCATTCAAATGATCCGCGTGGGCTTAACTTACACCGGGGTACTGCCAGTCGTGCAGGCTTTGTCGCACGGACTGGAGCGGGTGCTCAAACTGCCCAGAGACTCGGCCAGTGACGCTCGTCAGCGAATCGCACAACTTCTCAAGGAAGGTGCAGGGCACGGCGTGCTTTCAGAAAGCCAGGTATCCCTGCTGGATCGAGCGCTGATGTTCCGCACCATCGGGGTGCGGGATGAGATGGTGGAGTGGGACAAAGTCACGGTGCTGCCCGCGAGCGCGGATCGCTCTCGCGTGCTGGACCTGGTCGCGGGCAAGGCCCACGCGTTCTTTCCCGTTGTTGACCGGCAGGGACGCGCTATCGGGGTGATCCGGCATCTGGACTTGTACACGCAAGGAAAGAAGTCGCCCCAGGAGCTCCTGCTGCCCGTCCCTCGGTTGAAGCCCGATACTACCGCCAGAGAAGGGCTCGCAAGCCTTCGGGCTCAAAAGGCCCGGATTGCTATCGTGGAGGATGCCTGGGGGCGGCCAATGGGCATTGTCAGTGCAAAAGATCTCGTCGAACCATTGACCGGAGAACTCGTAAGCCTGTCATGAGCAATGCAGTTTCAAACAGAATCGGAGATCATCCCATGGGCATCCAGAGCATCCAAAGCATCGAGATCATGCACCCGAACCATTGGCATGCCCGCATGGGCGGCATGCGGGCTTTGCTGCTTCCAATTCTGATCGTGCTGGCAATGGCTGGTGTCTTCCTCTTTGCCCGGGGTGGCGGGAGCGGAGCAGCGCCGACCCCCGTGTACTTCGACAAGACCTTGACCCTCACTAGTGCGACGGAGAAGGCGAAGGCAGATGGAAAAGTTGTTTTCGTCTTTGTGACGGCGGATTGGTGCGGGCCTTGCCAGTCATTCAAGCGCGGTGCGTTGGCCGATGCCCGGGTCGCTACGGAGTTGGCGGAGAAGACCGTGCCGCTCTACGTCGACGCGACAGCATCTGTGCCAGAAGATATCGCACAGTTTGGCATCTCGGGATTTCCCAGTGTGATCCTGGTGCGCGATGGCCAGCCGCTCGGACGTTTCGCGGGAGCCACCAGCGCCGACAACCTGCTCGGGTTTTTGCGCGAGTCACTCTCCAAGTAGGCTGTTTGGCTTCATAAGTCTTTCAAGCGCGATTCAGGGTTGGGCGAGTCAGGGCGAAGTGACTCAGGTAAGCCTGCGATTGGGGTCATTTTGAGGCTGATCACGAGTGAGGCCAAGGGCCAGCGAGCCGATGGCTTCCTTGCATTCACGAATGACGTCGCGCTTGGCCTTGTTGGCATCGCTCAACTTTCGAACCAGGGCACTGCCCACGATCGCTGCGTCGGCGTGCTTGACGACCGAGGCCACATGGTCGGCATTGGAAATGCCAAAGCCCACAGCGAGCGGCAGGTCGGTGACTTGCCGCAATTGCTGAACGCGTTGAGCCACTTCGGGAGTCTGATTGGATTCCCCCGTGATGCCCATGCGGGCCATGACATAGACAAATCCAGTACAGGACCGCGCGATCTGCTCGGCGCGCTCGCGGGGCGTGCTCGGGGCGATAAGCATGCTGAAGGCCATGTTGTTGGCTCGGGCCGCATCACGAATCGGGCCGGCTGCTTCGAGCGGAGCATCGGGGACGATCAGTCCATCAAAGCCATGTTCCTTCGCCAGTTTCGCGAAGCCAGCAGGGCCGCCCATGCGCTGGACGATTGACACGCTCACCATGGCAACGATCCCCAAGCCAAGTTTGGAACGCACGGCCTGGACCTCCTGCATCACGCTGAGGGGCGTGCTGCCCGCGACGATCGCTTCGTGCATGGCGGCGGCGATCACCGGACCATCGGCGATTGGATCAGAGAATGGAATGCCGACCTCAGCAATCACAGCCCCCCCGCTCTCGCAGGCTTCGAGCAGTTGGCCCAGCATGCCAGGACGGGGAAAACCGCCACAGACGAACGGCATCAAGGCCTTGAAGCCGACGGGACGGAGCGTGGAGAAGATGTCGTCGATGCGTGGCATGATGGAATCGTGGAGTAATTGGACAATGAATTGATGAAGTGTGCGGTATTGGAGCGAATGTCGAATAACTGAAGGATCGAGTAACTCAGGTATCGAGCATCTCAGGTGATGACGTCTGGCAGGGCTTCCATTCCTTCTGTCAAGATGCGTGGGCCGCTTGGTGTCACCAGCACATCATGCTCGTAGTGGACGCTCAATGAACCGTCGCTCACAATCTCTGGCCAGCGCTGGTCCATCGGTGCCTTGCTCTTGTCGAGCAGGACACCGGTGCCCACGGCGATCATTGGCTCGACAGCGACGAGCGTGCCCACTTCGCAGGCCCAGTGCTCTTCTTCCCAGGATTCGCCATGCCCGGGCAGGCGATTGGCAACAAAAGGCGGACCATGGAGCGAGGGCTTGCCGTTGTTGAACAGGCCATGCCCGCCCATGCCTCGGATCAGGTGAAAGCCATACTTTTTTTCAACGATGGTTTGGACAGCGACGGCGAAGTCGCGAAAGGTGTTCGTGGGCTTGAGTTCTGCGCACCCCGCCGCGAGAGATTGCTTTCCAGCGTTCATCAGCCTCAGGACCAGATCACTGGGCTTGCCGAAGATGTAGGTCCAGCCAGCGTCGCCGATCCAACCCTTGTATTGCACGCCGATATCGATCTTGAGCACGTCGCCCTCTTGCATCGGCCGACGAAGATACCCGGCGGTGCCGTGCACGACGCACTCGTTCACGGATAAGCAGGCATGCGACGGAAAGGGCGGAAGCGTTCGTCGGCTGGGCGTGTATCCCAGAAAGCATGAGCGGGTCCCCTGGTCGGCGAGTTGCTGCGCGACGAACTGGTCGATCTGCGCGAGCGTGACACCTGCCTTGAGGAAGGCTGATATGCGTCGATGCGTTTCTACGACAACCTGGGCAGCTGCATACGCGGCATCGCCTTGCGCGGCGGAAATCGTGCTCAATTGACCCATGTGGGTTGAGGATAGGAGAGCGAACCGGCGGGAGGACGAGTGGGCACGAGGACCAAACCAAGACAATGCCGGCGATTGAATTATTGTTTCTTGCGTCGCTTCGTGGTAAAGAGCATGAGCGAGCCGGCGGATGCGCAGGCTCCACCGACCGTTCCGATGGCGGCTGGCACAAGCATTTCCTTTGCGACCGCCTTGCCATCGCTGGGCATCTTGTCCGACAGGGGATCAGCAGTTGCCTGCTGGTACATGAGTGCGATGGGCTTGATCGCCATCAGAAAGCCGCCTAGGCCGATGGGCGTGCCGACCAGCACCATGATCCAAGCAGCCTTGCGCATATACAACTCTACGAACTCCGGCGTTGCAATAATTGTGAAAACCATGCGGCGGATCAGACTCGTGCCGATGTGCCCGTTCGAAGGCTTGCTTGCTCCGCCTCTAGCACGCGAGCCGCAAGGAACGCATCGTCGAGCGAGCATCGGGCCGGGGCGCGGCGGTGGATGCACTCAACGACATCGCGAAGTTGTCGTTCGTATGGAGAGAGGGCAAGGTCGTAGGAAAAGGGCGGATCGCCTTGGATGGCACATGTGCCCCAGGGAAGGGCCGGATCGTTGCCCAACTTAAATTGCACGCCTCCACTATCACATTGTGCCAGCATACTCATGCGGAAGCGCTCGCCCGGCGGCAGACGCCAACTGCCCGTGGCTCGCACGGTTACCCCAGCGTCCGCACCATACTGGTATTCGGTTTCGACGTGCTGAATGTCGCCTTGACTGGTGACGGCGTGGGGCACACCAAAGGTCCAGCATACAAAGTCAACATCATGTACGTGCAGGTCGATGATCGCCCCGCCACTACGCAGGGCATTGTTGTAAAAGTCCTCTGACCATGTCGGCGGCTGACCCATGCGTTCGAGCGTCAAGGCACGATGCGAGCCAATCGCCTGCTCATGCAGGAGGCCTCGCGTCCATGCCCAGCCGGGCCACCATCGCATGACCATCGCGGGGATGCAGGATAGTTGCGGATGTGCGTTTGCGACGGCTCGGAGTTGTTCAATGGCCTGACTCGTGATCGCGACTGGCTTTTCAACCAGCACATGCTTGCCCGCTTCGAGCGCGGCATGGGCCATGGCGACGTGCGAATCAGTCGGAGTAGCGACCACAATCAGATCGAGTGTGTCGTCGTGGAGAAGTTCCTGGGGCTTGCTCGCGAGTCGCACACCGGAAAGATCAAGCGTTATTCCACCCGGGGTCGGGCCCAGGTTGCCGCTATCAGGAAAGCTATTCGCAGTATTCGCTGCCTCGCGGAGTTGTTGCGCGATGGCTTCGATGCGAGGATCGCACACGCCCTCGAGTGAGCAGCCCGCGTTCGCCAGTCCTGCACGCATGGCTGCTCTGGCATGAGTCTGGCCCATGAAGCCCATGCCCAGCACGCCTACTTTCAGCGGGCGAGGCTGATGATCGGGCACGAGTTCGCGAACGATGATGGCAGCGCTGTCAACATCTTGCACACGAGATGAACCCGCCTCGCGCTCAATCACGAGGTCGATCCGACCCAGCAGGCCACGCTCACGCAGCACAGCGAAGAACGCAGGCCAATCAACGCTCGCTCGCCCATCGCTGGAGCGGGAGCGTTGTCGTAAAACTGCAATCTCGGTCCCCCAGTGCTGGGTCGATTCGGCGGCGAGAGCGTCCTTAATATGCACTTGTGCGATCAGGGACGGCGCAGCGAGCAACCGATGCGATGCGTCCAGCAGCGTTCGCAGGGCGTCGATGGGATCACCCATACCGTACAAGATCATGTTGGCAGGGTCAAAGTTGACGCGAACGTTTGGCTCGCTCAACTCGCGCAAGATATCGATCAGCGTGTGGACTCGCTCTTGCCCAGTCTCCAGGCCCAGCATCAGGCCATAGCACGCGAAGAGACGCGCAAGCGTGCGAAGTCGCTGGATGAGCACAGGGCGCGAAGCATCGGTTGGATGATGCGGGACAAAGCCAGCATGAAAGGTGACCAGATTCAGATTCAACTCACAGGCAAGCCTTACATGCAGCCGCGCCCTCGCGAGATTTGCTTGCCAATGTCGATCGGGCACGATGCCGCCCGTCTCACGAATTGATGCGAGCGAGGAATAGTCTTCACCGATTGTTGCCATCATGCCCGAGACGATTCGAACACCTGCGTCCGCGAGCCCGCGACGAGTTCTAGCAACATTCCAGGCAGCATGCGGATTCGCGTGTGCATCCACCAGTGGCCCCAAAGCCAATTGCACCGCTCGCAGACTGGTCGCGCGTAGTTTTGCAACCAAGTCCTCGGGCGAGGTTGGTTGCAGGGACCAGGAGCAAGCGGCGAGCGTGGGCATGGTGAAGTATTCACTGCTAGATTCAACGAGCGGGGGACAGGGGACAAGGCTTCGTGACAAGAATCCCCTGTTGGTGAATGGCTGCTGATGCAGACTCGTGGGCGTTGACCGTGTGTTTGCTCTACCCGAGCGTTGATTGAACCGGAGCGATTATCGCCAGCGTGTCACATGCCAGGCTTTTTTGCCTCTGCGTATCGCGATCACTTCGCCGTGCAGCAGGTCCGTGGCATGTAGTTGATCCTCTGCACCCGCCTTGCGGCCGTTGATCGTCACGCTCCCTCCGGTCAGGAACTCTTTCGCCTCGCGTTTGCTGGTGGCAAGTTGCGTGGTTACTAGCAGGTCAAGGAGATTCACGCCCGTACCCTCAAGAGTCGCCTTCGCGTGCGTGGTGGTTGGAACGCTGGAGAAGACTTCATCGAGCAACTCATGTGAGAGAGTTGCCACTTCGCCGCTGAATAGCGCCTTGCCCGCCGATTCTGCCTGTTCCATGGTGCTGGCGCCATGGATGACGCGGGTCGCTTCTCGCGCCAGCGCACGCTGGGCCTCGCGAGCCCCAGGATTGACCAGAAGGCTGTGCTCCAGTCCACCAACTTCCTCTTGAGACAGGAACGTATATGTCTTGATGAATCGAATCACGTCCGCGTCCGCAGCGTTGAGCCAGAACTGGTAGTACGCGTACGCGCTCGTACGCGTCGGGCTGGTGTCGCTGGCATCCTTGCGAGCGGTGAGCCAAATCGCGCCCGATTCGGTCTTGCCAAACTTGCTGCCATCGGCTTTGGTGACGAGGGGCCAAGTCAGGCCGTAGGCACCTTTGCCACCTGAATCACGCGCTGCCTCATTCGTTTCCTCTTTCGGTCGCTCGTTGGCTTTCTTCGCGATCAAGTCCATCCCGACCACGATGTTTCCATACTGATCACTCCCGCCCATTTGCATCGTCACGCCATGCTTTTCGTGCAATTGCTGAAAGTCATACGCCTGCAGGATCATGTACGAGAACTCGGTGTATGAAATCCCCTGGTCGCGGTTGGTGAGCCGCTCCTTGACCGAATCCTTCTGCATCATCATGTTGACCGAGAAGTGCTTGCCGATATCGCGCAAGGCGTCGAGGTAACTGATCTTGCCCAGCCAGTCGATGTTGTTGATCGTCGCCAGTGGATTGGACTTCGCGCTGGAGTCAAACAACTCGCCGCCCGCAAAGATGCGTTGAATGTTCCGGACGTTCGCCTCGATCTCCTGTACGGTGCGAAGCTGACGCTCCGCAGTTTTACCCGAGGGATCGCCAATCAGCCCGGTCCCGCCCCCCATGATCGCGACGGGCGTGTGCCCCGCACGCTGGAACCGGGCGAGCGCCATGATGCCCACCAGATTGCCAATCGTCAGGCTGTCCGCCGTGGGGTCAAAGCCAACATAAGCCTTGCGGGCCTGCGCAGGTCCGGTTGACAAGTGCTTGTCAAGACTCTGGACATCTGTCACCTGCGCGAGTTGTCCGCGCCAGGCAAGATCATGTAAAAAAGTGGACTGGTGGGACATGCCCAACCATACGAACCCCAAGCGGCAGTGATGGACCAATCAGTGATGGTCCAAAGTCAGGCCAGAAAAAAGGCCCATCGACTACCCGCAACGGAGAGGACGGGCCATAAGACAAAATGGCTGGAGCCGGACTTGAACCGGCGACACCCGCATTTTCAATGCGGTGCTCTACCAACTGAGCTACCCAGCCGAACAGTCCCATCGGTCGCCCGAGGGGAACAACAAGTTTAGTGACTGCGCGTGGAAGGGTCAAGCCTGCAAGAATCGCATGTGCCAGACGATTCAGCCTCAACCTCCCCACTCCTCGCGGTTGGAGACCTGCGCGTCCACTTCCCGGTCCGTTCGGGCCTGCTCCAGCGGACGAACGGCTCCATCAAGGCGGTGGATGGCATCTCGTTCATGGTGCCCAAAGGCTCAACCATGGGCCTCGTGGGCGAATCCGGCTCGGGCAAGTCCACCGTCGGGCGGGCGGTGCTCCGGCTGATCGAACCCACCAGTGGCGAAGTCCGCTTTCAGGGAATCGACGTGCGTGCTGCCTCGTCGGGCCAACTTCGCATGCTCCGCAGCCGCATGCAAATGATTTTTCAGGATCCGGGCAGTTCTCTCAACCCCCGCCGCACCATCCGCGACGCGCTCACCGAACCCCTCCGCGTCCACCACATCGCTGGTTCTGCCCGGGATGCCGACGAGCGGGCCGCCGCGCTCCTCGAACGCTGCGGCATGACACCCGCAGCCCTCACACGCTATCCCCACGAATTCTCAGGAGGCCAGAAGCAACGCATCGCGATCGCGCGAGCCCTGACCCTCTCCCCGGCGTTGCTTGTCTGCGACGAGCCCACCAGCGCACTTGATGTGTCGATCCAGGCTCAGATACTCAACCTCCTCCAAGACCTTCAACGCGATCTGGGATTGTCCTATCTCTTCATCAGCCACGACATGAGCGTGATTCAGCACATGTGCCCGAGGATCGCTGTGATGCAACGAGGTGTGATCGTCGAGCAAGGCACGCGCGAGCAGATACTGGAAGCCCCCAAAGAGCAGTACACGCAGCGACTGCTCGCCAGCGTGCCGAGAATCCTGGCTTACGAATCTCAAGCGTAAGGGAGCGTTGACACATTCCAGCCCAAAGACTTAATCCACATCATCAATCGCATCATTGCGCAATGTCAGAATGTCGCGCAACTGATCCGTTGACAATTCGCTGAGCCACTGCTCGCCCTGCCCGATGATGTTCTCCGCGAGTTCGGTCTTGCTCTCGATCATCTGATCGATGCGCTCTTCGAGCGTGCCTCGAACCACGAACTTGTGGACCTGCACCGTGCGTGTCTGGCCGATGCGGTACGCACGGTCGGTGGCCTGATTCTCGACTGCTGGGTTCCACCAACGGTCAAAGTGGAAGACGTGGGTCGCTGCGGTGAGGTTCAAGCCAACGCCGCCCGCACGCAGGCTCAGCAGCATGACGGGGTGCGTGCCATCGCCCTTCTGGAAAGTATCGATCATCTGCTGGCGCTTGGCCATGGTGGTGCCGCCATGGATGAACAATACTTCCTTGCCAAAGCGGTGGCGGATCATCAGATCGAGCATGTGGCCCATCTGACGGAACTGGGTGAACAGCAGGCAGTGGTCGCCCTCGCTGATGATCTCGTCGAGCATTTCGAGCAGGCGGATGCACTTGCCGCTGCGCGATGGATCGGGAGTCTTCATGCCCCCGTTTTCCCACTCCTTCAGGGCTTGCCCGGGATGATTGCATATCTGCTTGAGGCGAATCAGGGCAGAAAGGACCAGGCCCCGGCGCTGAATGCCCTCCGCGGCATCGACCTCGCTGAGCATGCGCTTGACGCACGATTCGTACAGGCTTGCCTGTTCGCTGGTGAGGTGGCTGTATTCCTTGCTCTCGAGTTTGGCGGGCAAGTCCGCGACGACGGTTGGATCGCTCTTGAGGCGGCGAAGAATGAACGGGCGAATGAGCGATCGGAGTTGCTCGCCCTTCTGCTTGTCGTGGTAGCGTTCGATCGCGAGCGAGAAACGGGTACGAAAACTCGATGCGCCGCCCAGATACCCAGGATTCAGGAAGTCCATGATGGACCATAGTTCCGCGAGACGATTCTCGACGGGCGTGCCCGTGAGCGCGATGCGATGGTTGGCCTCGAACAAGCGAGCCGCCTGGGCCTGCTTGCTGGTAGGGTTCTTGATGTACTGGGCCTCGTCGAGGACGACACGTCCCCACTTGACGCGTGCGAGCGTTTCGCGGTCGCGATGAGCGAGCGCGTAGGTCGTGATGACCAGATCGGTCTCGGCCGCGACATCGAGAAATGCATCGCCGGTCTTGCGAGTCGGGCCATGGTGGACCATTACTCGTAAGTGCGGACAGAAGCGGCGCGTCTCGTGCAGCCAGTTGCCTACGACGGACATGGGCACCAAAAGCAGCGTCGGAAGCACGGTGAGCGAAGCCCCATCCGAATGCTCGCCCGTGGTTGGGTCCGAAGCGACGACATCAAGGCGTGCTTGCTTGGTTGCCGCTTCGCTTTCTTCCTGGCCCTCCCGCTCATATGCCAACAGGGCGAGCAACTGCACGGTCTTACCCAGGCCCATGTCATCGGCGAGGCAGATGCCAAAGCCCAGGCGTTCCTGGAACATCATCCAACTGACGCCGCGAGCCTGGTAGGGACGCAGCGTTCCGCGAAACAACTTGGGCGGGGGTAGCATCTCAAGTTGCTTGGTCGCTGCCTCGCTGTTCATGAAGCCAGCGAGCCAACCCGTCGCCTCCATACCCACCACCGGAACGCCGGTCTGGGCAACGTCCATCGAATAGGCAAGTCGCATCGCCTCGCTGAGGCGAATCTGCCCGCCCGGATTCTCACGGATGAACTTGATCGCGGCGTGTACATCCTCGGGGCGAATCTCCACCCAGCGCCCGTTGACACGCACCAAAGGCGTGCGCTTGGCGGCGAGTTTCTCGAACTCTTCGAGAGAGATCGTCATGTCGCCGACGCTGATCTCCCACTTGTAATTGACGAGCGTTGCAAGACCTAACTGCGGCTTGGCAGCGTTAGTCTGGCCACCTTGCAGTCGGGGGTCAAACTGTTCGTTGCTCTCAAGTTTGAGTTTTGCCCCAACGCGTGCGGCGGGCGAGTCCCACCAACTGGGTGCTTCCGCACCAAAGCCCTGCTCGATCAGGATCGGACGTACCTCGCGAAGGAACTCGTACGCCTGGCGCGTACTCAGTTTGATTGCTTCAGGTTCGCTTTCCTGGAGCGCGATCTCAAGGCGGCGATAGAAACGCGCGGCTCGCCCGAGTTCTTTGAGAAGCAGTTCCTGAGGCTGGTCCATGCGCCGGCCCATGATCGTTGCGCTGTCGCCCTTCAAAAGCCAGATGTCGCCCCCGTCCACAATGAGCGAAGGAGCATCGACAGATTGCAGATGGAACGAAAGCGTCCACGCTTCCTGACCCGGATCGGGTGCCGCATCCGGAGCGAGGCCCGACACATCCGGCTCGCTCAAACGGACCAGCAATCGCCACGCGGCGGAGATGCCGCGCTCTTCAAGGCCACTGATCCATGTGCGGACACGCTTCACAAGGTCCTGACGAATCGTGAGCGGCCCTTGAATGTCAGCAGTTGTCTGGAGCAAGCCAGAGAGCAGCGCGACGTGCGAGTCCTTGGCGGGGTCCTGTCCATCCAGGGCATCACCAAAACTGTCCGCGACCAGCACACGTCGGCACGCGGCATCAACCAGCGACGCGATGAAGTCTTCCGTGATCGCCCACGCGTCGTGATCGTGCGCATCCAGAGGAGAGCGAGCAATCGTGGGCATGGCGTGAACGAGCAGGGTCGCACGCTTGGCGATTGCCTCGTCGGAGAGCCAAGGTCGCCACGCGCCGCGCAGTTCGCCCGTCACCACCTGCACCAGCATGGGCACGAAGCGCTGCTGGGCAAGGATGTATCGCGCGAATCGGGCGGACAAAGCCCAATATTCCAGATCGGCCCCGGCTCGTAGCGTGGGGGCATCTTCGCTGGCCGGACCATCAGACTGCCCGTCCGCCTCCGCCTGCTCTGCGAGTACGTCGGCGAGGGCGGGAAGCAGTTCGAGCGCGAGGTCCGGATCAAGCGTTCGGGTTGGCACATCAAAGCTGTGGAGCGACAACGGTTCGAGTACGTCGGTGCTAATCACCGGCTCTTCGACGACTGGCTCGGCTGGTAGCGCGATCGTCGGATCCTCAAAGTCGATGCCCGCATCATCGGCACGATCATCGCTCATGCCATGCGAGCGAAGCGCTGTGCTGGCAAGTGCAAGAGTTGGGCTAGGCTCGGGCAAACTGCCCCGCGCGGGCAATCGCATCCGAAGTAAACCTTCGGGACAGGCCCGCAGTGCATCACGTAGTAGCGTCGGCAAACCGTCGGCTTCAATCGCATTGCTCGCGAATGGATGCGGCTTTGCAATACTGGGCACGAGAGGCGCGGCAGAGTCTGAATCGTCGGCAGGAGCGCGGCCCGCACCCACCAAAATCGGCACGTTTGATGTTGCGGCACACAACGCGGCATCCTCCGCCCAGAGATGCACGACACCACCCGACCACGTTGCATGCAGCGCTTGCGGCAATCCTTGCTCCACCCCCCCGCCCCGTCACTTCCCGATTACTTGCCCGTCACTTGCCCGTCCACAATCCCTGCTGGATCAACCCGCCATGCCCGGACCTGTCCTCCGCGGCAACCCTGCAGAGATCATCCACCATATCGACATCCTCACACCAAGTGAGGGCGGTGGGATTCGAACCCACGACCCACGGATTAAAAGTCCGTTGCTCTACCAACTGAGCTACGCCCTCGACACACATACTTAAACCTGTTGCTTGCACAACAGGATCAGAGTGCTTTCGTGCGATTATAGCGGGAGGATGCGGCAGCAACGCTGCTCGCAAGCCCATCGCATCACGTCTCATCCCACCCCATCACGCAACCATGTGGAACAAGTGCGGCGATCCCGCGTTTACCCGCAAAGCGGCGAACCCACGATCGCTACGATCCAAACAAGTGCCGACCCCCTCCCCCACTCCTCCAACCCCCTCGCACGACTCATTCCTTGCTCGCTTGCTTGCCCCCGCCGGCCCGCTCGCCCGCGCCATGGAGCAAGTGATGGGCGTTGGCTACGAAACTCGTCCGCAGCAAGCCCAGATGTGCGAGTCCGTCGCCCTGGCAATGCAGACTCGCAGTCACCTCCTCGCCGAAGCAGGCACAGGCACGGGCAAGAGTCTCGCCTATCTCCTGCCCGCCGCGCTGCGCTGCGTGCTCTATGGTGAGCGCGTCGTCGTCAGCACCCACACCATCAGCCTGCAAGAACAAATCCTCCACAAGGATCTGCCCGTCGTCGAGCGCGTCATCAAGATTCTCAGCGACCAAGGCGAACTGCCCGAGCCAGCCACCGAAGACGGCGAAAAACGCGAACTTAAGAGCGTGCTCGTCAAAGGCCGGGGCAATTATGTCAGCGTGCGTCGCCTCAAACTTGCCAGCGAACGCCAGGATCGTCTGTTCGCCGATCCAGCCGCCAAGCGAAGCCTGCACGTTATCGAAGATTGGGCCAGCACCACCCGCGATGGCACGCAAAGCACCCTCCCACCCATCGAACGCTGGGGGGTCTGGGACAAGGTCCAAAGCGATAGCGGCAACTGCATGGGCAAGAAGTGCCCAAACCACGGGCAGTGCTTCTATCAAGCCGCACGTGCCCAACTTGACGAAGCCAACCTCTTCATCTGCAACCACGCCCTGTTTTTCAGCGACCTGGCCCTCCGCGTGCAAGACGCAGGATTCCTGCCCGCTTACCAACACGCGATCTTCGACGAAGGCCACAACGTCGAGGAGGTCGCCAGTGAGCACTTCGGGGCATCACTTTCCGAAGGCCGCGTCCAGCACCTGCTCGGCACGCTCTATCAGGCGCGCACAGGCAAGGGATATCTGGCCCAACTTGCACTCACGGGCGAGGACATCCAGCCACTTGAAAAGGCCATCGGCTTGGCTATCCGTGCGAGTGATGAGGCCCGGGTCTTCTTCGATGACCTGCAGAACCTTGCGCAGACAAGTAGCCCGACTGTTCGTGAGAAGTCGGGTGAAACCTCTCGACCATGGACCCAGCGCGGCACTACTTCCGAAGGGCGCAGCGAGCCTCGCATCACCCGCATCCGCGAGCCCGACATCGTTCCAAACGCATTAGCCGGTGCCATGCGTGAACTCTCTATGCGCCTGCGAGGCCTGCGCGACATCGCCAAGTACGAGCCCGACAAGTACGAACTCAATGCATATGCCCAGCGGGCCGAGATGATCGCACAGGATGCGACCACCCTCGTCAAGCAGACCGCCCCGTCCTGCGCCTATTGGATCGAGGTCACCGGTGGTGAGGATGGCAGTGGCAGCAACCAGCGTGTGACCTTCGCGTGCGCACCTATCGAGGTCGCTCCGCTCCTCAAGGCCAAGCTCTTCAACCCGGAGCAACAGATCAGCGTTGTCCTCACCAGCGCAACGCTCGCGACTGCGGGCAAAGTCAATGCCGATGCCGCTGGGTCGGCTACGACCAACCCCGCCTTCGCCCACACCGCACGCCAACTCGGCTGCGAAGGTGCTTCCACACTCCAAGTCGCCAGTCCCTTCGACTATCGCAAGCAAGTCGAGGTCTTCGTCGAACGCGTCGAGCTCAAGCCGCGCACGCAGGCCCCTCCTCCCTCAGACTTTCACATACCGGGCGATGATGTCCCTGTGTTCGTCCGTGATCGGGCCGCCAACAGCGGCTTTGGGACGCGTCCTGCTCGCCCTGGCTCCGCCTATGCCCAGGCCCTCACGCAGCAGATCGTCGAGCACGTTCGCGCTACCGACGGCGGTGCCTTCGTCCTCTTCACCAGTTTCGCCACCCTCAACCAAGTTGCTCGCGAAATCGAACAGCCGCTCGCCCGCCTGGCTCTTCCCCTGCTCGTGCAAGGCAAGGACGGCAGCCGCACCACCATACTTCAAAAGTTCCGCGAAGATGAACGCAGCGTGCTCCTTGGTGCTGCGAGTTTCTGGCAGGGTGTCGATGTCAGAGGTCGTGGCCTCCGCAACGTCATCATCACAAAACTTCCATTTGACCCGCCCGATCGTCCGCTCGTGCAGGCCCGGGGTGAGTTGATCCAAAGCCGCGGCGGCAATCCCTTCATGGAAGATGCCCTGCCCCGGGCTGTGCTTCGATTCAAGCAGGGGTTTGGCCGGCTTATCCGCAGCAAGGAGGACAAGGGTCGTGTGGTGATCCTCGACGACCGCGTCCTGACCACCCGCTACGGTCGCGTGTTCCTTGACGCCCTGCCCGAAGGCATGCGGATTCACGCTTGGAACGAGCAGTAGCCGAAGGTGCATTGGTGCCCCGTCCCACCCGCGAGACCATCCAGACACTTTTGATCGTGCTGGCGCTCTATGCGCTGGTCGTCGGTGCCATGCTGGTTGCGGACATTGTCCCCAGTCGCGCCGCCTTTGACAGCAAGCTCTATCACCTGCCCACGATCAAGCAGTTTGCGCAGACATGGCCCTCGATTGATCCATGGGACTATCTCTCTGCAACTACGCCAGGATACCACTGGCTGCTCTCTGGTGTCTGGAGTCTGACTGGCGGCTCGCTCAGGATTGTGCTCATCGCCAACGCCCTGATCACCGCTGGCTTCTTTGCACTGGCCGCCTGGCTCATCGCGCGGCTTGCAACTGGGTCTCATGGTCCGCGCTGGCTGCCTGTGCTGCTCTGCCTCCCGTTGCTTGCCAACAACTACCTGCTCATGCCTGGGGTTGCGCTGCTGCCCGATGCTGCTGGCTGGCTGGGGGTGCTCGCGATGATCGCCATATGTCTGACCACTCGGACGACGGTTTTCACGCTAGTGACAGGCGGCGTGCTGCTGCTTGCAACCGTTCTGACACGCCAACTGCATGTTTGGATCGCTGGTCTATTCCTCCTTGCACTCTGGTCGCCCCCGATGGATTCCCAAGTTTCGCGCCGCAGCACGAGCGCCGCCAATTCACGATTGGGGCCAGTGGCCCTGGGTCTGATCGCGTGTATCCCTGCGGCTCTCATGCTGCTGCTCTTCGTGCGATACTGGGAAGGCCTTGTCCCCCCACGCTTCCAGGGCCAGTATCCACCCCGAGGCCTGGGCGGCATGCTCTTGTCGCCCGCGCCAGCGTTTATCCTTGCCGTGGTCGGCGCACTCTCACCATTTTTCGCTGGCTTCTGGGGCCCGGGCCTGCTGCGCCTGTGGAAAGATCATCGCTTTACGTTGCTTGGAGTATGCGCTGTTGGTATTGCTGTGGCGATCTTTCCAGCCACGAACTTTGATTACCAGGCCGGGCGACGCACTGGCTTATGGAACCTTGCGGCACATTTCCCCGTGCTGTTTGGCCATACCTCGGTACTGATCCTCATGCTCACGACGGTGGGCGCTCTGGTGCTGGCCTGCTTCGCAACGCTGCTGGACAGTCGCCCTCGCGTGATCCTTCTCGCCTGTCTGCTGGGCTATGCCATTGTCATGACCGCCAGCGCGGAAGTCTGGCAGCGATATGTGGAACCACTGGCGCTGCTGGTCCTCGTACTGATGAGCGCACGGGTTACTGGCCTGCACGCCCAATCATCGCTGCGACGACGACTCGCGCGCAACTTGGGCCCACTCCTGCTTGCCGTTGCATTTACAGCCGTGACGCTCCGCACATTCAAGGCTGGCGTGGAATCCTGGGGCGCGCCAGCACCCGCTCCTATGGCAACCGATCATGTTGGCCCGCCGCCGCCAGTGGTCCTCGATGCCCCAGCCAAGCCGGCTGGCAAAGTCTTCTGGTGATTGCAACGATGCCATGCCATTCACTGCTTGGTCCCGATATCCACGACCTGTGCCTTGTGTCTGCCCATGCCGGGATCGATGATGCGATACGAACCAGCGACCAGCGGCTCGCGTAGGAAAACATGATCGATGTGCAGGATTGGAAACCCGCGCGGATAAGAGAGCGCCGATCCGCCATTGACCGCAGTCTCCCTGGCGTGCCGCATCGACCCCACCAGTTGGCCAATCGACCACGATCCGTAGGGCGTGTTGAAGTCGCCACCCACGATGTCGGGAGTCCGCAGGCGTGCGAGTACGGCATCACGCTCTGGGCCTGGCGTGAGCGCACGATCGAGGCCATCGACAGTTCGCACCAACACATCCGAGGCGAACGCATCGATCGTGGCGCGAGCCTGCCTCATCATGCGACTGCGAGGAATGTCGGGATCGCTGGGCAGGTCCACCAGCCACACAATCATGGTCCGTCCCAAGGCCTCGCGAGTGTCGAGTTCCGCCATGATCACCTCGCCCACGTCAATGTGCTTCATGCCGCCACCTGGCCAAGTAAACGTGCGCTCTCTTGCGCCCGAGATTCCCAGAGGCATCCAAGCAGAGTGGAGCATTGGAAATCGCGAGATGATGTTCAGGCGGATGCTGGTGGCTGCGTAGGTCTTGTCCGAATGTCCATCCGAACGAGCAGCCTCACCCAAGGCAACCCGCACGGGCACCAGTGAGGCCTGGAATCGCGTGTTGGCGAGCAGCGCAATGTCCGGTCGCGTTTGGCTCACTCCATCAGCCGCTTCCTCGTTGCTGATGGTCGTCATGTTCCAAGCGAGGATCCGCATCGAAATCGTTGCAGGACCAGATCGGGCAAAGTGCAACACACCTAGGTCCACAATCAGCCACCATGCAGCAGCCACACCCACGAAGAGCCCCGGGACAAGTCTTTCAAGCAACTTTGACCGTGCCGTGTCTTGGACCACAGCATCATGCTGCTTCCAAATCACGATCGCACGCACCCCCAGCAATCCTGCCAATCCCAAGACGACCGCCAGCGTGGGTATCCAGGAAAAAAACTGACTGAGCAAAGTGCGATCCGACACTACCCGTCCGATCATCCAGACTCCAAAGAGGCTTACTGCAAGGATTGCACACGCATGCGCGATCCATGTTCGAACATTCGTGAGCGCCTGCATGCCACACAATCCTTTCAAAACCCAAACGAACATGAGTCGGAGTCAAACGTAGCCTATTATCGGGCAGAATTGAGGAAGCCGCGCGGCGACCGATTTGCCCACCGAATGTATCGGGGTCGGGCGCATCGGATCACATGACGCGCGAGCATGGAGAACGGAAATGAAGGTTCGCAACATTGTGTTGGTGGCTGGTCTCGCTTCGAGCATGTTCATCGTGGGCTGCGAGGAGGCCAAGAACACCGCGTCCCAAGCCAGCACCGCCGTGGGCGACGCCGCGAAGAAAGCTGGCGATACCGCTACCAAAGCAGTCGATGCCACCAAAGAAGGCATGAAGGACGCCGCGCACGCGACCAGCGATGCTGCTGGCAAGGCGGTCGATGCTACCAAGGACGCTGCAGCGAGCGCGACGGATGCGGTCTCCAAGGCGCTTGAGAGCGCTAAGACCGACACCACCAAGTGGCTCACCGACACCGTCGAGAAGCAGTGGCCTGGTATGAAGACCCAGCTCGATGATGCGGCGAAGAAAGTCGGTGGCATCAAGGATCCAGCAATCAAGACCAAGGCTGAGGGGATGGTCAAGGAACTGCAGGCTTCGATCCCTGGCATCGAAGAAACCGTCACCAAGATCAAGAACCTGGACTGGAAGTCGATCAAGATGGATGACTTCTCCAAGATGAAGGACGCGGCAACCAAGGCTTGGGACACCTTCGGCAGCAAGTTGAAGGAACTCAGTGGCATGCTGCCCAAGTAATCTGAAACAACTTTTTCAACGACAATCTGTACCAACAACCCCCTGCACCTTGCGGGGGGTTATTGTTTGGTCAAGATGGCAACTTATAGCGCTCGCCCGACTCGATCAAGGACCACCGATTGACGATGCCATGCATTCGAGCGGCGACTCTGGTTCTCGGAACAACATTTTGCTTGGAAGTTTCGGCGTGATGCTGTATGTTCTTGCGTTCCTTCCTGCACGGTTTGCGTAGAGCAGGCTGGCAGTTCGCCGCATTTCTGGAGAATTCTACATGACTACCCCCCCGCCCCCACCCCGCATGCTCGGATTGATCGTTGCTGGTTTTAGTCTCGCCTCGCTGGGAGCGCTGATTGGGCCCGTCCAGCAGGGCGAAGCCGACGGATTCCGCACACCGACCGGAACGACGGCATCATCTCTGCCGGTTATTATGCCTGCCTCTGCGCCTCCCTCTGTGACTGACGCTTTGCCTAGCCAGTTGGCCTCACCGCAATTCGACGAACCCGCGCTGATTGCGAATCTCGAGCAGGCAGTCTTCCAGTCTTTGACGCCTCGCCAGCAGGAAATGATTGATCGCGGCTTCTCGCGACTCGCCAAGGCGGGTCTGGTGACCAGTTGCTTCGCCCCCGACACGCCCTACGAAACGGTCGAGGCCTTTCGGCGCGGCATCCCCGGATTCGGCCAGCGCTTCAATGCAGCAACCCGCTGGGGACCGACAGCGACGGACGTGGATGGCGGCAACCAGGGTGAACCCACGATCGTGACCTGGAGTTTTGTTCCCGACGGCACGATCCTGCCCAATGAGTTTGGCGAAGGCGACCTGCCCAGCGAACTTTTTGCTTGGATGAACTCCGTGTATCCCGGCGGTTTCAATGACTGGAAGCCGCTTTTTGACAATATCTTCGGGCGCTGGAGCCAGGTCAGTGGTTTGGTCTTTGTGTACCAGTCCACCGACGATGGTGCCCCGTTCCCAGATACGCCCGGGGCGCTCGGCATTCGCGGCGATGTCCGAGTCTCCGCCAAGAACATCGATGGCAATAGCGGGATTCTCGCGTATAACTACTTCCCCGACCTTGGCGACATGGTCATCAACTCCTTTGATAGTTTTTACAACAACACGGGCAACAACTCACTAGGCCTGCGCAACGTGCTGGCACATGAAGTCGGACATGGCATCGGTCTTGCTCATGTGTGCCCGGTGCAGCAGAACAAACTCATGGAGCCATTCGTCTCCACCGCCTATGACGGCGTGCGTCACGATGACATTCGCGCCGCGCAGTTCAATTATGGCGATACGTTCGAACCCAATAACACCCTTGCCGCTTCCTCCCCGCTTGGAACCATCTCCGCAACGACCGTGACAGTTGGCAGTGTGGCTGCTCCCGCAGTCCAGAACGCTTCCTCAGCCGGGCTCTCCAATGGCAGCGACCAAGATTGGTACTCGCTGAGCCTCTCCAATGCGGGCGTGCTGAGCATTGACCTGATCTCGCTTGGATTCTCTTACGACGACGCACCGCAGGATGGTGCCCCTTGCCCGTATACCGGGAGTTGCTGCTTCAATGACTTTACTGACTCCGGTGCGACACCATTGAGCGTGGAACTGACGACGAGCACGGGCACGCCAATTGCCCTGTTGTCCAACCTCACGGAAGGCACTGCCATGTTGCGACAGCAGTTGAACGCGGGTTCGTACCGGCTGCGGGTCTTTACCACCGCAGGCGTGAATGATGCGCAGTTGTACCAACTCCGCCTGATGTCACAGACCCAGACGCTCGTCGTGGAAGCGAGCCCTGCTCCCGAATTGCTTTCCCCATCCAATCCCACTCTGACGACAACGGTGCGTGCGGGATCGCAGACCGTCAACGCATCGCAAGTGCGCTTGTTCTATCGCTTCGGCTCGGTAGGGGCTTTTGCTTCCGTTGCGATGTCCAGCGGCCCCGGAGCCAACCAGTTCGGCGCGGCAATCCCCAGCGCTCCATGCCCCACTCTGGTGCAGTACTATTACCAGGCGACGAGCACGCAGGGAACGATCACACGATTGCCCTCTGATGCCCCGACATCCTTCTTTGCCACCAACATCGGTGTGCTGCAAGTTGCTTTCACCGACGACTTCGAGACCGACAAGGGTTGGGTCGTCGGTCCCAATACCGCTTCGAGCGGCATCTGGCTGCGAGATGATCCGATCGGCACGTTTGCTCAGCCCGAAGATGACACGACACCCGCTGGTAGCCTCTGCTTCTTCACGGGCCAATCGGGCGCGTTTGGCGAAGCCGCTGGCACGAACGATGTGGACGGCGGGCTGACGCGACTGACTAGCCCCGCGATCAATCTCGCCGGACGATTCGGCGTGCGTGTCTCGTACAACCGTTGGTACAACAACGTCGCGGGCGGCGCGGCGGGACAGGACACGTTCCGTGCCCAAGTCTCCATCGACAATGGATCGAACTGGATCGATGCTCAGTTGATCGGCCCTGGCCCAACCGATCTGCCCGAGTTGCAATCCGGATGGCGAGGTGCGACCTGGACGCTGCCCGCGGGAGTCACTCCGAGTGCGCAGACGCGCATTCGATTCATCGCAGATGATGCCGGAGCGGGCACTGTTGTTGAGGCTGGCATTGACGATCTTCGCGTGACAGCACTTGGCTGCGGACCTGTCTGCGACAGCATCGACTTCAACAACGACTCGGCATCGTTTGACCCCACAGACATCGATGCTTTACTGAGCGTTTTCAGTGAAGGCCCATGCATTCCTGCTCAGGCAACATGCAGCGATATCGACTTCAACAACGACGGGTCACTCTTTGACCCATGCGATATCGACTCGTTCTTGCTGGTGTTCAGCGAAGGTCCCTGCACGCCCTGCGGCCAGTAAGACAAGTATTCTTCGTAAAAACCTAGAAATTAACAACACCGACCATGAACAGCATGGTCGGTATTTTCTTGTGTGCCCAATCACGCCACTCAAGATGACACAGCGTGTCGTCATGGCACTGGGAGATCTTGCCTCGCGATCCTTCAAGATAGACCGGCGAGGATTGGCTTGGGACCTCATCAGTCTCCATGGCGTTGGCGAAGTTTGCTGGAGAGTCTGGCAATCAGGTGTGCGCGCTCGAACTCGTTGGCCCAGTCCTGAAGAGTCGATGCTGCTTCGTCCACACCAATACCTACGCTGGGAATCATGCAGGATGCCCCGATGCTCTTAGCTGCTTGGGCCCGAAGCCGCGACAGGCTCTTATCGCCGTAGATTGAAAGAAATTCGTAATCCTCGTTGAGGAAAAGCGCAGTAGGCACGCGATTGCCGCCGCATATCTTGACATGGTTTGAGAGTTCAATCGCCTTGTCTCGATCGACCAGGCGAAGCGAGAGCACGTTGGGGTTGATCGATGCCAGCGCAGCGATCATGGGAACCTGATGCACACAATCTCCGCACCATGTCCCGGAGAGCACGAGCACATGAACGCGGCGAGTGAACGATGCGACGAGTGATCGCTGAGGCTCGATGAGCACCACGCGCTGGGTCGCGGTTTTCCACGAAACCTGCTGGTCTGGTGTTCCTGTGGCAACGTATCTGTCATAGCTCAGACCAGCATCGAAAAAAGAACGCAGGAGATCGGGGTTGAGCATGGCATTTTCAGGGGTAAGAGCGAGTAGGCAGTTCAGACTTCAGATGGTGTCAATGGCATCATTGGGATGCACAAACATTGTGCCGAAGATAAACTCCTTGACACAACGAGCTTTCGATGCCTGCGGCTATGGTGTGGTTTCAAGATCGGCAGCGACGCTCAAGCAATAGGGGAAAGTTCAACGGAGATCACCTTCGCTCTGCCTGTTGCATGACGCGTTGCTGCGGTTGGTCGCCAGAGCCGACATGAGAATAACAAGTGACCCTGGAAGGAGTGTGCGTTCACACGAAAATTTGTGAATGAAAGCACTACTCTTCGGTGGGCGCGGGCGCGATTCCTGCGGCATCCAGCGTGTCCCACGCACTGTTCACGGCGGTGGCATTCGCGCCTTCCTTGGTCTCGGCAAGACGGCCTCGCAACGTCATGCCCGGATCGTTGTACCAGCGGATGGTCAGATCAGCCCGAAAAAAGTTGATGCCCGACTTGTGATTGATATCTTCACGAGAACGCAGCGAATCTGCAATCAGGCTGGTAGTCGATGGATCGATTTCAGACAGGAATCGCGTGTTGGGCACTACCCCATCCGGTCGACGCATGCCGAAGTTTGGCCCTTGGCCCCGGTATTGATAGTTGGAAAGAACTTCATTCGTCTGTCCCTGCCAGTTCTCGGTTTGATCCTCGTACCGAGCGGTGCCACGATGGGATGGGCAATAGAAAACCTTGGGAGCGTCAACGAGTTCGGTCTGGAACAGAACGCCTAGGCCATCCCAATCCTCAAGTGCAGCGCGACGATCCAGCCCGACGCGAAGCGCGATCATCGACTGCGGCTCGGGAGCACTGCGACCAGGACCGCTGTGCAAGTAGACGCTGGGAGCAAGCAACCCTTTGTTTGCTTCTGCGTACTGGAGAAGGCCGGTGCCGATCTGACGCAAGTTTGACTGGCAGACCACCCGCCGCCCCGCCTCCGTCACACTCGAGATGCTGGGCAGCAAGAGCGAGACAATGAGCGCGATCACAGCAAGCGAGACGAGCACGTCGATCAACGTAAAGCCTCGCACCGGCAATGCGGCGCGTTGGCTTCTGGGATTCTGACTCGCCATCACCATCGGGTGAGGACCTTTCAGCGTGCCATACGTCGGCTCGCGATACCACTCATCTGACTCACTCGCCACTGGGTACATTACCTGTGGCTTGTGAAAAACTGGCCTCCATGCATCCGTCCATGACACTCTACCAGATTCTTTGAAAAAACACAAGACCTTTGCAGCATCCAAACTTCACTGAATTGTGTTTAGGTGTTTCACGCTACGACAGGACAATCTCACCAATGTCCTATCAGAATCCTATCAAAAGACTGTGGATTGCAAAAATGACGCTTTTGTAGGGATCCTTGCCGACAATTGATGCGAATGGCTATCAGTGAAACGAGATTCAGTCTTCTGGGGATGAGTCCCGCATTCACGTTGTAAAGTTCATGAAAGGGGATACATAGTGGCGGCTGGTCGAAGCCAGCACGACGGACCGGCTGATCGCGCGCTCATGCAGCGTGTGTCTGCCAATGAAGACGAGGCCATTTCTATTCTCTACGAACGTTTCGGTTCACTGGTGTATCGCATGGCTGTCCAAGCGATGCCCAGCAAGACCGAGGCTGAGGATGCGGTCCAGGAGATTTTCGTGCGGCTCTGGCGGACGGCTGGGCGCTACGACGACGAAAAAGCGGCGCTTGTGACATGGGTCATGCTCATTAGCAGGCGTCATCTGGTTGACAAACTGCGGCGCAATCGTGCGCGCCTTCGTCCGACATCTCTCGATCATCCGGCATCAACCGCCGCGCCGACGGCGGCATTCATTCCGAGCCGGCTCGACACGGATGATCGTCTGACAGGTTTAATGAAACGAATCGATGCTTTGCCCGAACTTCAAAGAACAGTTGTGACCAGGGCGTACTTAGGCGGGCAAACGCTTCGACAGATTGGTGAAGAACTAAACACACCTTTAGGGACAATCAAGTCGGCGCTCAGCAGGGCACTGGTGCGATTGCGAGAACGAACTGGTGAGGAGTTGGTTGTATGACGTTGCAAGAACTGCTTGAAAACTCGAACCTCGCCGCGCTCGGACTGCTGGATCCTGAAGACCATGCCCAGTTCGAGCGTGCGCTGAGCGCGGCTCCACCCAGGGTGCGCCTTCAAGTGATCTCAGAACAAGCCCGCTGGGCTGAGTCTGGCGCTCTGCTGCCCGATGTGACTGCTCCTGCTGCTCTCCGCGACCGCGTGCTTGACGGCGTGCGAAACGCGATTGTTGAAGCTTCGATCAACTCTGATGACTTTTCGCTACTCCGCGAGCAGCATGGTATCGGCCCTCGCAAAGTCAGCGCCAGTTGGCGTGCGGCCTCGATGGGACTCATGGCGGCGGTTTTTGTGCTGGGCGGTGCCTTCCTCTACGTCTATCAGACCAATGTCAACAGCGCCAACAGCATTGGCGGCAACAAGATCGTCACTGAATACGCGAGCAAGTTCGAGGGCGAGTTCGAGGATGTGATCTTTGGTGCCAGCACCAAACACATCATTTTCGATCGCGTCGACGAGTCCTTCGCTGGCGAAGTTGCACTCTTCACCAACCCCGACTGGATGCACGCTCGCGTGATTTCCCGCAACCTACCGCGTGTCGCGGGCGAGGAGTATCGGATTGTTGAAGTCGACGCAGAGGACAAGATCGTGCGGACCCTAGGCCCCCTGCAGACCGGCGTGCAGACCAACGCGGATCACCCCTTGCCCAGACTCGCCAGCGGAACGAAACTCGCGATCGTGCGAGTGCCCGTTGGTTCGCGCGAAGCAAGTGCAACTGTTCTCATGACCGCAACTGTTGCCTGAGTGCTCGCTCACTTTTCTCAGTTCACTTTTCTCTTGAGGAAAAAAAACGCGCGGGCCTGGCATCTCCTCCAGCCAGGCCCGCTGTTTTTGCCAACAAACGGCTCAACTCAGGCTGCCTGTTTCTGATCACCAGGCTGGTTGGGCTTGGTCGTGCGCCGCTCGATGTCCTTGAGATCGGGCATGTTCACGTCGCCCCATCGAGCCTGGTCGAGCACCGCCGCCAGATGCGTGTCGCTCTCGAACTTGGTCTTGGCCCCCGACAACTTGCGCCACAGGCCTATCGCAGCAAGGCCACAGACAACGATGCCCGCGCCGAGCATGCCCAGCGCCCAATACAAACGTGTCTTGTCAATCGGATCGGTACCTGACTTGGCCTGCTGCTTCACCGCCGTCACACTGCCATCAACGCGAGCGGTCTGAGCCGCGTTGGCATGGCTGACGAGCGCTGCGGTCAGTGTGTCGAGCACTCGTTCGGTGCGAGTCGCCCCCTCGCCTGCGAGCGCGAGAATCAGTTCGCCCGGCGCACGCTCCTGCACGTCGATGCTCCGCTCGGCAAGCTGCTGAGCGGCCGATGCCGACGAGAGTGTGTCGATACCTACACGCTGGAAACGCTCCGCGGCCATCTGGTGGAACCTGGCATCGTGCAGAATATTTTCGTGGTATGTCTTCCACTCGGCAAGTTCGGCCGTGTTGAGTTCACGACCGCGTCCATCCGCGGTGATGACCGACGTGGCAACAAACGTCGCGGGTGCCAGTTCACGCGCGAGTCCATAGGACAAGCCGCCCAGAATGCCGATGCTGCCGGTGATGCACAAGAAGACCACCGCAACCTTGCTCTTGGCAGCGGCGCTCTGCACGCGCCGCTCGGCGTCGATCACCCGCTCGCGTGCCTGGGCGAGTTCGGCTCGCTGCGAAAGCACTCGCTCGGTCTGCTCGAATCGCTTGCGAAGTGCTTCGCTGCCCTTGCGAATCTTGTCGGTCTGGTCGCGCATCATCGAGCGGGCCAGAAGCAATCGCTGGCGATGGCGCTCCATCGATTCGGGCGTGCGCCACGTGCCCAGGACGTATCCGCCATCCTCGTTGTGCGAGCGTAGACGGATTTCGAGGGCAACCACGCGCGACATGGCGTCAGACAGTTGATGCTCAGTGGTCTGGAGATGCTCCGTGAGTTCTTGCTTGGCTTCCGCATCCTCCCGCAATCGCATGCGTAAGTCTGCGAATGCCTGCTCGCCCTGTTCAACGCCCGTTTCTCCAGCGAGCCTCGCGATCTGGGTGGACAACTTCGCCGATTCGCTCCGCTCAACACCCCACAACTGCTCGTACTCCTGCAGCGCGCCTGTCAGTTCTCGCACAAGTGTGCCCCGATGTGTTCGTTCAGATTCAAACTGACGCTGCCATTCGAGCACCGCCGTCTCGCCCTGCGATGTGGTTGCCTGGGCATCGGCGATCACCTGCTCGACTCGGGCACGTGTCTCACGATCAAGGCGTTCACATTCATCGTCGATGGCCTTGCGAGCTTGATCTCGCACAAGGTTCAGTTCATGCTCATAGAGATCGCGCAGATCTCGCTCGCGCTGTTCCATTTGCGCCGCAGCCTGCCCCGCTTGCAGCGCGAGCTGCGCCGCCAGCTGCTCGGTGTGCTGTGCATGCAGTTTCGCCGACACTTCCTTCTGCGTCTGACTGCTCGCCTCGACGCGGGCCTGAGCAGCCGCTTGATCCACAGCCTGCGCGATCGCCTGCTGCATCCGTTGCTGTGCAGCCGCCTCCCACTTCTTCTGCTCGCTGTTCAGGCGCTGCTGACTTTCCGCCAGCATTTGTGCCTGCACGTTCTCGATCTCGCGCTGCAACTCTTCGCTCATTTCCTCGCGAAGACGCTTCTCGAGCGCCGCCGCGGATGCACTGCTCGCCTCCGCTATGGCCTGGCCCATTCGCTCGCTGCTGCGTCGATCGGCCTGACGACGTTCTTCCGCGAAGGCCAATCGCTGCTGCTCGCGAGCACGCTCAAATTCCTCCGCCATCTCATCGCGTGACTTCTTGAGTGCATTCTGCAACTCTCTCTCGTACTTTGCCGCGAGATCCTGCGCAACACTGGCAGCGGCTTTTTCTGCCTGAAGGCGAGCGTCACGCTCATCGTCCAACTCGGCGCGCAGTTCTGCAATCCGCGTCTCTTGCTCTTCGCAGCGATTGGACTCGTGCTCAACGGCTGCCGCATGCCGAGCCACTTGCTCTCGGAGGGTCGCGAGGCTCTGTCGTTCATTCGCCAGTTCCCGCTCAAACGCCTCGCAGCGTGCTCGCGCTTCCTGCGAATTGGCTCGCTCTGTGTCGATGTCGGTGCGTGCCTCGATCAAGGCTTGCTCGATGCCATCCCGGCGAGATTCGACCTGGCTGAGCGAGGCCCGCGCTTCCTGCAACTGCTCCTCGCGCTGCTGGAGTTGGTTTCGCCCGGATTCCAGGGCCCGCTCCCGATCTCCAATTGACTGCTGAAGTTCGCCAATGCGCTGCTCGCGCGTCGCCAGTTGCTTCTGCATCTGCACTTGCTGTTCTTCCAGGCCTCGCTCGCGCAGCACAACCGACTTTTCACGCTCGTCCAGTACTCGCTTCAGTTCGTTCAGGGCAGCATGCTGGGCATCCGCATCCTGGCGAGCCTTGGCCACCTGCGCTTCTGCCTGCTCTATTGCGCGACCTTGCTCCGCCAGTACCTTGGCTCGCTTGTCAAGTTCACGCGATTGCTCCCCGACTTTTTCCATCTCGCGCTGGGTTTGGGCCCGCTCCTGCGCAACCAACTGCAAGGCAGCCTGCTTGGCCTCTTCGGTCTGCCGCTTGGACTCCGCGTTAGCTCGGGCGACCTCATCGAGTTGATTGGCCCGGGCACGCAGGTTCAGTTCGCGCTCTTCCAGTTCAGTCCGCGCCGTCTCGAGGGCGTGTACCTGCTCGTTGAATCGCTCGCGCAACTCGGTCAGCTCCCGTCCCTTCTCCTCGATCTCGGCATCTCGCGTGACCAGTTCATCTTCACGCTCACGCAGACGGTTCTGCAATGCCTGACGCTCTGCGTACAACTTGCGAAGTGCGTCCAATCCTGTCTCAAACTCGCTCAGCACGCGGAGCACTTCCTCGCCACCCGGCTGGTTGGGGGCGATGCCCTCAGAAGTTTGTTCGATGTCAGACTTGCTGGTCTTGTGGCGATCTTGCGAAGCCATAGCGCGGTACTCCACCGTTCTTGTGCGGGCCGTTGCAGTTTGATCCGATCGCGACGCACGTCGCAACCGGCTCGATTCGTTCCCGGTCTTCATCGACGCATCCAAGACCGGTCTGGACCGTGCGTTCCTGCGCGTCCCAAAATCGCAGATCGCGCAGGAGGCACAACCGGTGTGGACGGGGCGTGCGACGGGCTGGATTCGGTTATCCGACCGGTCCACAATCATCTATGGCAACCTTTCTGCTCAAGACCGAACCAGGCGAATACGCGTATACCGATTTGGTCCGCGAGGAACGCGCGACGTGGACGGGCGTTGCAAATGCGCAAGCATTAGCCACGCTGCGAACCATGCGCAAAGGCGATCAAGCGTTCATCTATCACACCGACGACGAGAAAGCCATTGTCGGGCTGGCCAGGGCCCTGGGTGATCCATTCGAGGATCCCAAGCAGCCAGGCAAGACTGAAAAAGGCGAGCCAAAGCACGCTGTAATTGACCTCGCTCCAGTGCGTGCTGTGAAAGTGCCGGTCACACTCAAGGCCATCAAGGCGGATGAGAGATTTACTGCGTTCGCATTGGTGAAGCAATCGCGACTCAGCGTGATGCTTGTGCCAGCAGAACTCGACCTGCTCATTCGAAGGATGGCGGGATTGTGAGTCGACCTGCATACTGATCGAGGCGGGGCAAGTCCTCATCTGGTCAACAACCCTTGTGCGTGTACTTGCCCTATTCAGGCATTATCAACCCTATTGTGCATGGTGTTTACAGGCCTCATCGAGCATCTTGGTACGCTCATCGACGCGAAGCCCACGAAAACGGGCGTGAGGCTGCTCATCCAGCCGCAAACCTGGCCCTATCAGCCCACGCTGGGCGAATCCATCTCAGTGGATGGATGCTGCCTCACGCTCGCCGTAGACCCGTCGGAGTACAAGGCATGCTTCGCGTTTGATGTGATCCCTGAATCGCTGGCGAAGACGACGATGGGTTCGCTAGCGCCCGGGCAGCGTGTTCATCTCGAATCATCGGCGACTCTGGCCACGTTGCTAGGGGGGCACCTGGTGCAAGGGCATGTCGATGGTGTTGGGCGAGTCGTGAATGTTCAGCGCGAAGACCAATGGCGGGTCCGGATCGCTCCGCCTGCGGAGTTGATGGCCTACTTGGTGCCCAAGGGCAGCGTCTGTGTGAAGGGCGTCTCGCTGACAATCGCAGCGTTGGATGTAACGCAGGCATGGTTTGAGGTTGCGTTGATTCCGACAACGCTCTCCAAGACAACACTGGGCGAACTTGATGTGGGCCATCAGGTCAACCTCGAATGTGACTCAATCGCCAAGACAGTGGTGCACTACCTTCGCCACTTTCAGGGTCGATGACTCACGAGAGCCATAAGTTCGCTAGCACGATTACTTATCGCAGTACCATAGTCGCAGGGTCAGTGATCCAACCCTCTACCTCGCAAGCCCTGGCTGCAATTCCAAATCCAGCCTCGCGCCGCATCCAAGCCCACGATGCCTGCACACAGCAGAGCACGCTGTCGAGCGCATCGCCGTCCTCATCTGTCAACAGCACATCACGCTCCCCAGCAGTCGCAAGCGTGCATCGCATCGCATACTTGCTCTGCAGCCGATCATCCCCATGCTCGCCCAGCAACCTGCTCAACAACAGTTCACGAACGCGACCTCGTTCCAGTCTCGCCGCACCATCATTGCCACCTTTGTACGACAAACGCCCCACCATTGCCCGCGCGACCAGCGCCGGATATCCTTCGATCGCAACGCGATCACTGCTCGATTCGCGACAGGGCACAACTCGCCAGTCCGTGCGAGCTAACCGAGGCGCACATTGATAGAACATCTTGCCAACGGGCGGACGGACGATGTTAATAGGCGACGCCGCGCCCGCTAGCAGATCACACTCGCGAAGCGGGTGCTTGCTGCCCTCGGGCTGGAGCGTACGAAATCGAACGATCAACTGCTCAAAGCCGCGATCGCCCATCGCCCGGATCGATTCGATCATCGTTTCCCAGCGATCAGGCAAGCGAGCCCACTCCTGGAAGACCATCGGAAGGCCAAAGGGTGCATCGATGGCGAGCACGCATGGCCCCAACGCGTCGGCGAGTAAGGTTTCAAACGCCAGAAACGACGTGTGACGCTCGACGCGATCAACGCACAATACTGGCAGGCTCGACCCCGTGGTCAGGCTGGCATGCGCGATCCACAATGGCTGGACGCGGCTGGGCGAACTCGTGAAGTCGATGCCAAGAATCCGCATAGTGCTCGCTCGAAATCAAAGGCGACGACGCAGCACAGCCAGGCACAGCACGCCAGGCACAATCATGCCCGATGGTGCGGGGATGACCAACCATTCAAGGCTTCCGATCACTTCGCGCAGCGTGATCTCCGCCGCCTGCCTTCCCACCTGCACGTTCAGATTCTGACCAACATGAATATGGCCGGACATCATCAGAGCGAATGGGTTGGTCGGGTCGTTGTTCGCATCGCGATGACGAGCCGCGAGGAAGGGGAGATAGCCGCTGAGAAAAGAGCCCGCAAAGTCAAACGAATTGGGATTCTGCGGGTTGTACGCAGCAACAAAGGGATCAATCTGCGTCGACGTGAACGCGGCATCAACAGCGTTCACCACTCGCTGCATGGGAAGATTGGAAACGCGAATGTCGCCCAGCGGAACGTTGGCCACTTCAGTTGGATACCGATTGCCCGCGTAGTCCTGCGTGTATGTCGGTATCGTCCGTCCCGGCACCTGTGTCGTTTCTCCGGGCAATCTAAACCGTGTGTAGGCCGGCTCCATCTCCCAGCCAATCTGCGTATTGGCTCGGCTAAAACTGATCACGGCGACAGGCTTAAGTACGCTCAGGAGACTGTTGAAGTCTGCGAACGTGTCCTGATAGTCCACCTCGAAATCGCCATTGCCCTTGGGGTTGGTCGTGGTCCCGCCCGGAAACTCGGGAAAGTGAGCGTGCAAGTTGAAGCCACGACCTTCCCAGTTTTCACCCGTCCAATGCCCGGGATTCTGCGTCGGACTCGGACTCCATTGGCGCAGCATCTCGTTGGTGGGCGGCCAGTAGCCGGTGATGAGAATGTTACGACCTCGGAACGGCGAACCCTCAACGTTGGGCATGGGCACCAATTGAGCAACAGCAGATCCCGCAATCACACAGGTCAGCAGTAACGCAAACAATGTGCGGAAGTGTGTCATGCTGGAAGAGTACGACCGCACTCACGCTTAGTGCCGTCCTCCGTCCATGGCAAGCCTGATCGCTTCAAGCCCAACCCTCTGCTAGTTGCAGAGGCAAAGCCTGCGAGCCAGGAAAACACCCCACACTATCAGACCAGGAGGGTTGCGGGCTTTTCTAGATAGTTCTTGATGGTGCCCAGATACTGAGCCGCCATCGCGCCATCCACTACACGGTGATCGCTGCTCATGGTCATGCTCATCACCAGGCCCGGCTCCACCTTCCCATTGCGAATGACCGGCTTCTCGATCGCCGCGCCCACTGCGAGGATCGCAACGTTGGGCGGGTTGATGATGGCGTTGAAGTGGCCAACCCCGAACATGCCGAGATTGGAAATCGTGAACGTACTGTCGGACATTTCGTTGGGAGCCAGGCCTTTGGTGCGAGCCTTCTCCGAGAGCGCCTTGGTCTGTGCGGAAATCTGCCGCAGGCCGATCTGGTCGGCGTTGCGTAGCGTCGCCACCACCAGCCCGCCACCCGAGCCATCCTCGCGGACGGGCAGGGCGATGGCAACACCAACGTTGACATCCGCGACATACTCGATGAAGTTGTCAGTCTGGCCCTGCCCACCCTTTGATTGCGCAGGCAGAGCAAGCCAACGAGCGTTGACATACGGATGCTGATGCATCCCGAGCGCACAGGCCTTGACGAGGAAGTCGTTGACGCTCAACTTGACGCCCTGATTGGCCAGTTGCTCGTTAAGTTGGCTGCGCAAAGCCATCAACGCTGACATCTCAACCTCGAAGGTCACTTGATAGTGCGGAATCGTGCTCTTGCTCTCTGCGAGCCGCTGCGCGATCACGCGGCGCATATTCGAAACCGGGATCATTCTGCTCGTGAGCGTCGCGTTGTACGCGGGCAACACCGGAGCGGAAACTCGGGGTGCCGGAGTTGCAGTAGCGGCGGGGGCGGCTGCTGAGAGCGAAGCGTGAGCAGATGTCTGCTCGACAGGGATGGTGCTGCCTCCGCGAGCGAGGACTTCTTCGACATCCTTGCGAACGATGCGACCCGCAGGGCCCGAACCTTGGATGTTGCCCAGGTTCACGCCAGACTCACTGGCGATTTTTTTTGCAAGCGGAGACGCAAAGATGCGTCCGCCATTGGCTCCGGCATGCGAGTGTATCGGTGCATGCAGAGTCGCAGTCCCCGAGGCACCTGCAACGGGTGGGACAGGTGTTCCACTTTTACCCGAACCGTCCGACTGCACAGCCGACACCGCACCACCGGACTTGGCTGTGCTTGCCCCACCAGCAAACTTCGCCTTGATCGCGGCAACATCTTCGCCAGCAGCAGCGATCACAAGCATGAGCGTCCCAACCGCAACCACCTGCCCCTGCGGGACAACGATTGCAGCCACCGTGCCATCATCGAAACTCTGGAGCTCCATGGTGGCCTTGTCGGTCTCAATGTCAGCGATGGTCTCGCCGGTCTTGACCTTCTGACCTTCCTTGATGTTCCACTTGACGATGGTGCCCTGCTGCATGGTGTCGGACAGGCGGGGCATGGTGACTTCGATGGGCATGGGAAGAACCTCAAAGCGGAATGCTCAAAGCTCACATCGGCTTTGTGCGGGACTGGGAATTGGTCTGGATTCGAGTAAAGTTTGGCACCGAGCATCTTCCTGAGTTCGATTATTTCCTGAATCTATGGCTCCAACTGCTCACTGGGGAGCCATAGTCTGACGACGTAGAGTCGAAGCCAGAGTCGGGTTTCATTGAGTTCTTTCACCGCAAAGCACAGGCCCTTTACAATGTCGGCACGACTCATGGCCTCGTCTGATTCGAAAGCGAGCACGCTGATCAATGTGCCCGTCGCGGTCATCTGGTCGCTCAGTCTCCTGGAAACCATGGACTTGTCAGGCACATCTCCAACGTTAATGAAACAATCGCAATCAGTTTCGATCCAACTCAACAAACTCACATGCAACCGTCCAACATCTTTTTTTATTCAGAATTGTCTTTGATGGTTTCCGTTCAAGCCTTGGAAACGACGCCCTTGACAGCCGCCGCAATCCGATCTTTGTTCGGCAAGTACGCATACTCCAGGTTCTTTGCGTATGGCGTGGGCACGTCCTCGGTATTGACGCGAACAGGTTGGTGATCCAGATAGTCAAAGCCTCGCTCGCACACCTGCGTCACGACTTCGCTGGCGACACTCGCGAAAGGCCAGCACTGATCGACGACCACGATCCGTCCCGTCTTCTGAATGCTCCGGATGATGCTGTCGATGTCGAGCGGACGAATCGTGCGCATGTCCAGCACGTCGCACGAGATTCCATCTTTTTCCAGTTCCGCCGCCGCTTCCATGCAGAAGTTCACAGGACGGCCAAAGCTCACCACCGTGCAGTCTTCTCCTTCTCGCGCCAGATACGCCTGCCCAAACGGGATGTAGTACTCCTCCGGCGGCACGTGGGCCTTGTCGCCCAGCATGCGCTCGCTCTCGAGGAAAAAGACCGGGTCGCTCTCTCGCAGCGCAGTCTTCAGCAAACCCTTTGCGTCGTAGGGATTGCTGGGAATCGCGATCTTCATGCCCGGCACATTGCTGTACAAGCCTTCGACGCACCAACTGTGCGTACTGCCAAGCTGCCCACCCGCGCCATCGTTACCACGGAAGACAATCGGACAGCCCCACTGCCCGCCGCTCATGTACAGCATCTTGGGCACGTTGTTCAGAATCTGATCAGCCGCGACCAGGCTGAACGACCAACTCATAAACTCGATGATGGGCTTGAGGCCGTACATCGCGGCACCAACCGCAAGGCCAGCAAAGCCGTTCTCGCTGATGGGCGAGTCGATGATCCGCTTAGGGCCAAACTCTTCGAGCATTCCCTGTGAAATTTTGTACGCGCCGCTGTACTGTGCCACTTCCTCGCCCATGAGGAACAAGCGAAGATCGCGTCGCATCTCCTCGCTCATGGCCTCGCGGAGTGCTTCGCGGAACTGAATCACGCGATCACCAGTCCGGCTGGGCAGCGGTTGGCTGAAAAGATCTGCATGGGGAAGAGACGGCGGGAATTCGAGCACGGGGCTGGTGGCTGGCATGGGTGATTGGGGTTCAGGTGTGGCTGGCTGGCACGTACACTTGCATGTCTCACGGATCGAAACTGATTACGAATTGAGCCAAACAAAGCCCAATAATCACTTCGCATCCGCACGCGGCAATACTAGCAGTTTCCCAGAGTGCTTGCAGGTGTCACGACCCAGTAGAATCCACCGAACTGTCTCGCGTCAGCAAGTCCCTGCAGCCCTAGCACCCCCAGCACCCCCAGCACCCCCAGCACCCTTAGTACACCCTACTCGCCCTGCCCGCTTGCTTCCCGAACGGTTCCCGCTATCATCTAGGCCCGTCCCGTCGCAGCGTCCGCTCGCGATCGTTGGCAGGGTAGCGACGGAGTTTCACGAACCATGTACGCGATCATCGAAGAATCCGGCAGCCAGCGCAAGGTTATTCAGGGCGAAGAGTTCTTTGTCGACCTGCTCAGTGATGGGCAAGCCCAGGCTGGCAAGAGCGTGACCTTTGACCGCGTCCTCGTCGTCGGTGCCGAAGGCGGCAACGCCAAGTTCGGCGTTCCGTATGTCACTGGCGCAACTGTGACCGCTGAAATTCTCGAGCCCGTCGTCCTGGGCGACAAACTCTACATCCAGAAGTTCCAAGCCAAGAAGACCTGGCGCAAGAAGACCGGCCACCGCCAGCGCTACACCAAACTCAAGGTCACGGCGATCAAGGCCTGAGTGATCAAACCTGAGTTGAGACTTTGCTCAACTCATTGAATTCAAACACAACCCCGCGCTCTAGCGGGGTTGTTTGTTTTCAATTGCTTCACTCGCGCTTCACTAGCCCGCACAATCGCTACACCCCTACCACCCATCACGGCTACTTCGCTAGGTTTGTAGCCCCTCCCGTCGCAAGCCGATACACTAGAAGCCCCGACGCCATGCGGTTGTGTCATGCCGTGCGCGTTGGGCAAGGAGCCTTCCATGGCCAAGGGTAAAGACGGCGAGCAGTTGCCTCCCAACAACAGTCCCAGCGCGAGCGCAGTGGCTGGCGCTGCTGGCAACGATCAGGGCTTCAAGGGCCGGAAGGTGACGACGTGCTCATTCTGCGGCAAGACCAGCCGCGAAGTTGGGCCCATGGTTGAAGGACCGGGCAGCGTCTACATCTGCTCGAACTGCACCGACCTGTGCCAGAATATTTTCAAGCAGGAACGCCGTCGCGTTTCCAGCGCCACCGCCTGGCTGCGCGAAGTCCCCGCACCACGCCAGATGAAGGAGTTCCTCGATCAATACGTGATTGGCCAGGACATGGCCAAGAAGAGCCTCTCGGTCGCGGTCCACAACCACTACAAGCGCCTCCTCCACCTTGAATCAGAGAGCGCTGGCAACATCGAGATCGATAAGAGCAACATCCTGATGATCGGGCCCACGGGCAGCGGCAAGACCCTGCTCGCCAAGAGCCTGGCCCGCATGCTCAAGGTGCCCTTCGCCATTGGCGATGCCACCACCCTGACCGAGGCGGGCTACGTCGGCGAAGATGTCGAGAATCTGATATTGAAACTCCTCCAGAGCGCGGACTTTGATCTCGAAGCTGCACAGCGCGGCATCATCTACATCGACGAGATCGACAAGATCGGCAAGACCTCCAACAACGTCAGCATCACCCGCGATGTCTCGGGCGAAGGCGTGCAGCAGAGCCTCCTCAAGATGCTCGAAGGCACCGTCAGCAATGTCCCGCCCCAGGGCGGCCGCAAGCACCCCGAGCAGCAGTACATCCAGGTCGACACCACCAACATCCTCTTCATCTGCGCGGGCACCTTTGTTGGCCTCGAAGAGATCATCCGTCGCCGCCTGGGCCAGACAAAGATTGGCTTCAAGACCCCCGCCCCTTCTCACGCACTTTCCAGCACGCCAACCAACGAAGACGACGAGACGGCGATCCTCTACCAGCAGGTCACCGCCGACGACCTTATCGAGTTTGGCATGATCCCCGAGTTTGTCGGCCGCCTGCCCGTGCTCGCCCCGCTCACGCCCCTCAGCATCGAGGCGATGATCAACATCCTGACCGAGCCCAAGAATGCGCTTATCAAGCAATACTCGCATCTCTTCAACGTCGAAGGTGCCAAACTCACCTACACCGCCGGTGCCATGCGCATCATCGCGGAGCGGGCCGCGGCCCGCGAAACCGGCGCTCGCGCCTTGCGCAGTGTCATGGAAGAGATCATGCTTCCCCTGATGTATGAACTGCCCGACCACGACAACACCGGCATCGAGTACATCATTGATGAGCAAGCCGTGCGTTCCAAGACCGCATTGAGCCAACTTCGTATGCGTCGCAAGGAAAGCGCCTAAGCCGCGATTCCCAGCCACATCCTCAGCATGCACACCATCAGCCTGGGACAAACTACCGTTGTCCCAGGCTGGCTTCATTTCAGACACAACACATCTTCTGGCTTGTGGGGCTTGCTTTGTCCACCCTACAACCAATTGGCCCAGCCGGCCAGCACCACCCCAGGAATCTGGACACGCAGGGCGGATGGGTCTGGGTTGGTCGTTGCCACGCGGGAATCAGGGCCAGCGACACTCGATAGTAGAAATACTTGCCGCTTTCCTTGACAAAGCCCCACCATGCTGCACCTTGTTTTTTGGTGGGACAAGGCGCTCTCCATCCTGAAATCAATGCAGTCGTCTTCAAACTCAACACTCGACCACAACAAAGCGTGACCGCGCAAGGGATTGAAAAGTTTTACTTCCTGCGCGGCTCACCCCTCCTTGTCCCATCCGCCGCAACGGATCTGCCTACCACGCCTTCGTTTCTGTTGGAGGCACGCAAGTAGCGGGACCAGTCGAGTTGGTTGACTTCGGCACTGGAACATCGCCACCCCAATCCGCACCGACTGAAATCCGGTTTGGCGACGAGAACAAGGACAATATTCAACCCATGCTCTGGTATGGCGGACGAATCGACGAATCTGTTGCGTTGAGCGATTCTGCGATCAAGTCGTCGCTGCAATCCCCCGGCATCTTGTACTTAAAGACAGTCCCTTTGCCGCCTGGGCCGTTGGACTGATCCTGGAGCTTTGAAATGAATTGGTATGCACAGACCGCCAGCATGATTTTCACTCTTCCTTGCTTTGGTCAAGTTTTTTCAAGGACTTGGATTTGATAGCAACTTCAACAACTCGAGTGCCAATGCCATTTCCTCGGATGGACTCACCATAGTTTGTGCATCCATTGGCACATCGGTGGATGGTCGTTCATGGCGGTGGTCATTGAACACTGGTTTGGTGAGATTGGGCACAGCACCAAACGGCCTCATCATGGAACAGGCAAGCGATGTGTCCGGCGACGGTTCTGTTATTGTTGGTTCCATGAATGATGGAAACATTTCTTATGCCTGGCGTTGGACACAGGGAAGCGGAATCAATCAAGTAATGGGTGTTGGCGGCGGCGGATTCGGTCCCTACATCTCCGCCGATGCCTCCACCATCGTCGGTGTCGCCGACACACTCAGCATCTCCGCCATCCGCTGGACTCAAGCAACCGGTGCACAGCCTCTTGGTCCGGTGACGGGATTACCCTTGAGCAATGGTGGCGCCTTCGTCGGCTACGGCGTGTCATCGAACGGGAGTCTGGTCGTCGGTTCAAGCCGTGCCTTGTACTCATTGAGCCCGCCGCTCGAAACAGCCGTTCCTTTCCGCTGGACCCAGCAGACCGGAAGCGTCGGCATTCTCGAGAACGGACAGTTCTACAACCCCCTCAGTGGAACCATTGCCACCGATGTCTCCGCCGATGGCGCGGTGATGGTCGGTATGGTGGGGGTGGGAAGTTACATCTGGACCGCCCAGACCGGCTTTCAATTGCTCACCAGCGCTGTTCCCGCCGCTGGAATCGGTCAGCCACGCATCTCCGGTGATGCCACCACTGTAGTTTACAAGGAAAATCTTTGGACCCTCTCCAGCGGTGTCCGCCCCCTGCGCGATGTCCTCCTCGACGCTGGCTGCGACCTCACGGGCTAGACCAACGTCACCGGAACCGATATCTCCTCCAACGGCCGCTCCCTGTGCGGCTACGGCACCAACCCCCAGGGCCAGAACGAAGCCTGATTCGCCACCATCCCAGCACCTTCCGCAACGATGCTGCTTGGCCTATGCGGCGTAGCCATGGCAACGCGGCGAGGATAGATCACAGGACGGCCCATGAACTGCAAACCCCGTGCGATCCCGGGTTTGGCTGTCCGAAAACCAGGCCCCCGAAACCCCCCGACCCGCCCGTGCGTATTCCTGTTCAGCCGCATACTTCTTCCCAGCGGTTGGCCTCCGCGCGTCGTTGCATCGTGTCGATAACACCAGTTCAATAACCTAACCGCTGTGTGCCTGTTCGGGAATCACTATGCCCACACTCGACCCATATCGCCGCGCAAGAGTGCTGATTGCCCTCGCTGGCCTCGCCTCAGTCACATCGACCGCATCGTCGGTCCGCGCCGATGTCGTGCAACCTGTTGGGGGCACGCTCTCCCTGCGCGTGGGCGAAGTGCGCACCGCCGCGCTGCCGGACCTCCTGCAAGCCGATGCAGCGTTAACACAACTGTCGTACGTGATCGTGCTGCGCGACCCGATGACAGCAGCCGCTCGTGCTGCCCTCGTGAACGCAGGCGTGCAGGTGCTCGACTACCTTCCCACCAACGCCTTCCTCGCTGATCTCCGCGCCACCACGCCCGCCCGCCTCCGCGCAAGCGGCCTGGTCGCATCCGTCCACGCCTGGCAGGATGCCTGGAAAGTCGCGCCCGAACTCCTCGCCGCCTTCGCCCCTCCGCCCGCCCCCCCCGGCGCCCCCGCCCCCCCCGCTGGCCGTCCAGTCTTCGCGACCGACGAACGCAAGGCCCTCGCCTCGCGGGGCGAAATTGGTGCCACCATCACGCTCTTTCCTGGTGCCTCCGCCGCGAACTTTGCTCAATCACTTCAAGCCATTCCGGGCACGCACCTGATCGATTCGGAGTTAGTCGCCAACAACCTCGTCATGCAAGTGACCCTGCCCGCAACCAGCGTGGGGCTGCTCGCGTCCCTCCCCGAGGTACTTTTCGCCGAGCCGATGCCCGAGTTCACGCTGCGCAGCACCCGCGACTCTCGCTGGGTCGTCACCACCAATCAGCCCGACAACTTCGCGGTTTACACCGCCGGCCTCACGGGTGTTGGCCAGATCTGCGGCATCATCGACAGCGCAATGGACACCAACCACTGCGCGTTCCTCGACAACCAGCCCATCGGGCCCACGCACCGCAAGATCCAGGCGTACAACGCCCCTCTGAACGCCTCTCTCCACGGCTCGCACACCTCCAGCATCCTGCTCGCCAACGCGATCGGTGGCGATGCTGGCCCGATTGACCCACCGCCAACGACAGACCCCAATCCCGACCTGCAAGGAGTTGCCTATGGGGCACGGGCCGTGTACAACGGCTATCCCTCCTTCGGCGAGTCCAGCGTGTATGGCCGCTTCGAGCTTCATCGCACGCAAGGGGCATTTGTTCACAGCAACAGTTGGGGCAACGATGCCACTCGCGCATACGACAGCACATGCCGGGCGCTGGACAACTTCATGTGGACCAACGAAGATCAATTTCTGGCCTTCTCTGCCAGCAATAGCAGCCTGATCACGAATCCCGAAAATGCCAAGAACGTCCTCGCCGTCGGTGCATCACGCAATGCCCCTGTCCAGAATGAGTTCTGCCAGGGTGGTGCTGGCCCGACGCTTGACGGTCGGCGCAAGCCCGATGTCCTCGCACCGGGCTGCTCTATCAATGCCGCTGGTGCCAGTACCGGTTGCAGCACCGTCAGCCTCACGGGGACATCCATGGCCTGCCCCGCCGCCGCGGGTGTTGCGACGCTCATGCGTCAATACTTCACGCAGGGCTGGTACCCAACCGGAGCGCCTAACTCTTCCAACGCTTTTGTGCCTAGTGGTGCGTTGCTCAAGGCCATGGTCGTGAACAGCGCCACTGATCTCACCGCTGTGGCGCAGTTCCCTGGTCCGCGTGAAGGCTGGGGGCGCGTGCTTGCTGACAACGCGTTGTACCTCGCTAATCGAACCCCAGCAGAGACCCGGCGCGTGGTGGTCTGGGATGCACGTTCCACGAGCGATCGCAGCATCAATACAGGCCAATCCCGTACCTATCGCATCAACGTCCTTGACGCTGGCGAACCCCTCAAGATCACGCTCGCATACACCGATGCGCCCGCTCTGACTGGTGCTTCCAATCCGGTTGTCAACAACTTGAACCTTGTTGTGACTGCCCCCGACACCAGTTCCTATGTCGGTAATTATCTGGTCGGCGGCGCTTCTGTAACCGGCGGCTCCGCCGATGCCATCAACAACCTCGAGCAAGTCCTGATCCCAGCCCCATCACTGGGCATCTGGACCATTACTGTGAGCGGCGCTGCTGTCAATGTCGGCCCCCAGGGGTTTGCCGTCGTCGCCACGGGCAACCTCTTTGAAGTCACCTGCAACGACATCGACTTCAACAACGATGGCGTCTACTTTGATGTCACCGATGTTGATGCCTTCTTCAGCGTTTACGTCGAGGGCCCCTGCATCCCCGATACCAGCACCTGCGACAGCATCGACTTCAATAACGACTCCCTGTTCTTTGACCCCGCCGACATCGATGCATTCCTGCGGGTCTATAGCGAAGGCCCTTGCGAGTAAAGTGAAACGAAAATCGCTGTCTGCTCCCACGCATCGCCAAGACTTCTCATGCCTGAGCCCACGCTCGCCCGCCAAAGTCGGTTGCCGATGCCCGACGATTCACCACGATAACCTCGCAGCGTGGAACCAGACGCCCAGCCTCAACAGCAAACCCTACCCGCTTCTGCCGCATCAGCCACCGCAGGTACACCCGCCCCGGCGTGGTCGCGCCTGCACCTTTGGCAAATCCAGCCGCTGCGGGACTTGATGATCCTGCTAGCGCTGGTTGGCGTGGTCTGGCTAGGCTATCGCCTTTCGCTTGTCACCGTGCCCATCCTGCTCGCGTTGCTGCTCGCGTATCTGTTCGAGCCGCTCGTCCGCTTCACCACCAATCGCAAACTGGTGCATCGTCCCTTCGCCGCCTTCTCGATCATCGCGATCTCGACGCTGCTCATCTTCGTACCCGCTGGCCTGGGATTGACGTTCGGTCTCGCCCAAGGCTCGACCTTTGTCCAAAACCAGGCAGGCAACATCCAGAAACTGCTCAAGGCTGTCGACAAGCCCGACGACGCGTCGCTGCGTGCTGCACTACCCAGTCACCGCTGGCGTTCGCTCGCCCAATGGCTCGTACAGCAGGAAGCCAAGGCCGCCCTGGCAGGAGCGGTCGAGGGCGCGAAGCGGGGCGTGACGGGCTCAGACGCGGACCAGCCCAAGGAAGATTCGACGATCACTCCGCCAACACCCCCCGCCCCCGCCACCCAACTCGCTCCCGAGCAACAAGTCGACATCCTCAGCGAGGAGAGTGCATCCAACGCAGAATTGACAACCGACACGGAATCAAACGACATGCGTCCCTTCGATATCGTCTCCTCCAGTGTCGCCCAGGTGACAAGCCAGGGCATCGACTGGCTCCGCGAGCACGCTGGTGATATCGGCGCTCGCGCCGTCCGTGTCGGCGCAGGCGCGCTGGGCACGCTGGGGCGCGTTGCTGGTTCCATCGCAACCCTCCTCTTTGGCGGCTTCCTCACGCTGTTCTTCTTCTACTTCTTCTGCGTTAGTTGGGAGCGCGTGCTCAACTTCTTCCGCGAACTTGTCCCCCTCGCTCAGCAGGATCGAGTCTTCTCGCTCGCCCAGCGCATGGACAGAGTGATTGCTGGCTTTGTCCGAGGCCGCCTCACGATCTGCGTCTGCCAGATTGTCCTCTTCACGCTTGCCTATCTGATAATCGGTGTCCCCGCTGCATTCATCGTCGGCCCCATCGTTGGTCTGCTGACACTGATCCCCTACGCGGCGTCGCTCGCAGTGCCCGTCGCCATGCTTTTGATGGCCCTCAACCCCAGCGTCAACGGCGACTTCCGCGACTCATGGTGGTGGATCGTGGCTGCACCGGTGGTGGTTCAAGTGATCTCGCAGATCATGGACGACTACGTCCTGACTCCCAAGATTCAGGGCAAGAACACCGACATGAGCATGCCCATGATCCTCTTCGCATCCATCGCGGGCGGCGTGCTGGGCGGGGTCTATGGCCTCTTGCTCGCGATTCCTGTCGCTGCGTGTGCCAAGATATTGCTGCAGGAAATCGTGCTGCCCCGTGTCCAGGCGTGGGCCGCTGGCCAGATCGCCGATCCGCTGCCCATCAATCGCTGAATAACTACCAGCGTTGCGATGTTCACGGCTCATGGTTACCCGCTGCGCCATCCAATCGCCGCAACAAGCCGACGCGCATCCCCGCGCTCTCAGCGATGTTCGTCCTGGCTGGCCATCTCACTCTGCTGCATTGCAGGTGCCTCGCCTGAGTTCGCATTTGCCATCGCGTCGGCCGCCTTGCGATTCTCGAGCGCTGTGATGAGTTCGCCCTGCCAGGGATGCTCGCCCAGCCATTCGACCTTGCCGCTGGCGATGTCATACACCGCGCCAACGACCTTAACATCACCCTTGGAAACCAACTCGCGAATCTCATCGCTCTTGAGCAGGCCGAACACGCTCTGCCAGATGTTTTCCTTGATCGCGTATGGCGTGATCGCTGTGGCATCAAGTTCAGGATGCTGACGCTGGGCGCGAACAACCGCAGGCTGGATGCTATCGACGAGTTCGCCCACTGCGCCATGCAACTCCGCCTTGCTCGCCGCCGCTGCGACAGCCCCGCACTTGGTATGGCCCATCACGACCAGCAATCGTGTCTTGAGATGCCCCAGGCCATATTCAATCGTCCCAGTCTCGCTTTTTCCGGAGACATTGCCCGCGACGCGAATCGCAAATATCTCGCCCACGCCGCGATCGAACACGCGCTCGACAGGAATCCGCGAGTCCGCACAAGTCAGAATAGTCACGAATGGCCGTTGCCCCTCCGCTGCCAACGCCGCTCGCCGCGCAGAATCAACCGCCGGATGCACGCTCGTGCCTGCTGCCCAACGCTCGTTGCCTTCCATGAGCAGTGTGAGCGCCTCGTCGGGCAAAACCGCTCCAGGCTCGGTCAGGGTTGCTCCGGCGTTGCCAGCCGCAGGCTTCATTGCTGCTTGACTGGCAACAGCCATCCCCCCCTCAACCTTCATCGCTGACTTTGCTTCCATCTTGGTTTCATGCATGGCGACGGGAGCGTCGTTCATTGCCGCTGCCTTGGTTGGAGTCTTGCGATTACCCGCTTTGAACGGATTGGCCTTGTCGTCCTTGGCTGGCTTGGCCACTGGAGTAGCCTGCATCGCCTGCTTCGCGGCATGCTCATCCTTGTGCGTCGCCGGCATGGCATGATCGTCGTGGGCATGGTCATCGGTGCGCGCCGTCGCGCTCGCTAGCACGCTGCACGACGCGATGATTGCCGCTGCCATGGACCAACCAGATACATTGATTCGATGCTTCATATACTGCTCAATCTGCTGCTTTACGCAGTCGCCCAGCGCGGAGCAAGACCCGCGCGATACTCGCACCCCCACCACCAACCTGACTTCAAAGCGATATCGACAGCCCATGTGCGAACTTGAGCCCAAACCCAAACCGAGCCCTCAAGTGGTCCGCTCCCCGCCCAATCCAAGGGTTCGCACTCCTGCCCTATCGGACGCTGGTACTGCCCAATGCTTATACACCGTGACCAGGCGGGCGCGATCGTGTCCCGCGAGGGGGCGCACCGCGCCGAGAGCCGGAACCTCCCGAACGGCTCAAGGCACGCTCCGAAGTCTGTGCCGGAACTGTCTTGGCTTTCGGCTTTGTATCAGGCACAGCAGCCGGTATCGAGTGTAACCCCATCCGCGCCCGCAGCACCCGAAGCAGCGTAGTTGGCTCCATCGTGTTCGCGGGCGGACGGAAGTAGACCATGTCCAGTTCCGAACCTTCTTCAGGAGGCAAGGGCGTGATCGTTGCCTCCTTCGCAACTTGCGTGGTCGCCCGAGAGGCCAACTCTCGTGCCACGATCGCACAATCCTTGCACAGAAAAATCACATCCTTCTCGCGAATGCTCACGGTGCGAACATCGAGCAGATTCAACGCGATGCGCAGTTCGGCAAGTTCAAGCAGCCGCTCTGATGGTTGCGGGAGTTGGCCATACGCCTGCGTGATATCGACGCGGGCACGATCAACATCCTCGCGAGTCCGCGCTGTTGCAACCCGCCGATACGCCCCGAGCCTTCGCTTGTCACTGGGGATGTACGCCTTGGGAAAGTGCCCGCTTACCCCGATCTCAACGCTCGTGCTGCTGGGCGTGCGCGGCTTCTCCTCGTGCTTGAGTTCATGCACCGCATCCTCAAGCAGGCGACAGAACATCTCGTAACCCACTTGCGCGATGTGCCCGGACTGCTCCGCGCCAAGGATGTTGCCTGCGCCGCGAATTTCCAGATCGCGCATCGCGATCTTGAAACCCGCTCCCAGCATCGAGTACTGCTCCAGAGCCTTGAGACGCTTCTGAGCCGTTTCTCGCACGCTCCGATCCTCGGGCAGTAGCAGATAGCAATAGCCACGATGCTTGCCGCGCCCCACCCGGCCTCGCAATTGATGGAGGTCTGACAGTCCGAAGCGATCGGCTTCGTGGATGATCATCGTGTTGGCGTTGGCGATGTCAATGCCGCTCTCGATGATGGTGGTGGAGACCAGAATGTCCGCCCCGCCTTCCTTGGGGCCGCGAATGAACGTGAGCATCACCTCTTCGAGTTCGTGAGGCCCCATCTGCCCATGACCGACGACGATCTTTGCCTTCGGCGCCAGTTGCTGGATGTCATCAGCAAACGAGCGGATGTCGTGAACGCGATTGTGAACCACGAAGACCTGCCCCTCGCGTGACAGTTCTCGCTCGATTGCCTGCTGAACACGCCGCGCGTTGTACGGAATCACCTCCGTCACGATCGCTCGCCGATCCGCCGGGGGAGTTGTCAGGCTGGAGATATCTCGCAGTCCCAGCATCGACATGTGCAGCGTGCGCGGGATGGGCGTTGCAGAGAGCGTCAGCACATCGACGGTCAATCGCAATCGCAGCAGCGACTCCTTGTGCTCCACACCAAATCGCTGCTCCTCATCCACCACCACCAACCCCAGATCGTTGAAAACCACATCCTGGCTCAGCAGCCGATGCGTCCCGATGATCAGGTCAACACTACCCTTGCGCAGGTCCTTGAGTACCTCCCGCACCTGCGCATCGCTCTTGAACCTCGAAATACTCTCCACTCGAAACGGATAGCCCGCAAACCGGCTCTTGAACGTCCGCTCGTGCTGCTCTGCGAGCACCGTCGTGGGCACCAGCACGGCAACCTGCTTCCCAAACTCGCACGCCTTGAACGCTCCACGAATTGCCAGTTCGGTCTTGCCAAAGCCAACATCGCCGCAAATCAGCCGATCCATCGGGCGCGAGGCGTGCATGTCCCGTTTGATTTCCTGCAAGGCTGCCAACTGGTCGGGCGTCTCCTCATATGCAAACGCGGCCTCAAACTCCTGCTGCCACTGCGTGTCATTGGGGAAACTCAGCCCGGGCAAGTGTTCGCGCGCCGCACGAACCCGCAACATCTCGCCCGCCAGATCGCGCACGCTCTCGGCGGTTCGTTCCTTCTGCGTCTGCCAGCGCTGCCCGCCCAGCACCGACAACTGCGGCTTGCCGGAGAAGCCGCCGACATACTTCTGAACCTTGTCGATCTGGGTCGCAGGCACGTACAATTTCGACGCGCTCGCAAATTCGAGAATCAGATATTCCTCTGGTTCGGGAGAGGTTTTGTTCAGTCCCCTCTTGTCTAGTCCACTCTTGTCGAATCCCTGCTTGTCAAATGCTTGAATGAGATCGAGCCGTCGCTGAGCAATTGGCAGTTCTCGAGGCATCATCAGTCGCAGCCCGACATACTTGGCAATGCCATGATCGGCATGCACCACATAGTCTCCCTCGTCAAAGTCGAGGAACGTGTCCATCGCCCGCGATGCCCGCACCACGCGAGCTGAACGGCGCACGCCAAAGCGACCTAGCAACTCGTGATAGGGAACCAAGGCCAATGACACAATGCTGGTAGTCGCCCCCGCTTCGTCACGCTGCAGCACAAACCCGCGGTGCAAGTACCCAACGACCGTTTCCACCATCGGAACGGTTGGAAGTTCGCTGATCGCCTGCAGCGCTCGCGCACGCTCCGCTGCCTTGCCCGGGTCTTTGCTCGCTGCCTTGTTTTCTTCGGCGGTGCGGGCTTCATCCATCACATGCTGTGCAAGCAAGTCAACAAACCGTGTTCGCTCGCCCTCGTTCTGACACACGACGACCACGCGTGAAATCGGTTCCACTCGCGTGAGCATCACCAGGTCATGCACCGCTTCGCCAGCCTCCTGCGAGAATGCGGGCACGCTCGCCCAAGGCAACTCCACCCTCGCTTCGGTTGCGCTCGCCCCCGCCGAAAACTGATTGACCTCGCACATGGCGTGCGACTTGGACTCCAGCACCTTGAGCACAGCCGGAGGCCCGAAGATTCCTTTCGGATCCGTCACTCGTTCGTAGTACCCCCGCGCTTGCTCAACCACCTCCATCGTTTCCGCGAGCATCGTGATAAAACCCGCGGGCATCAACTCCGCAAAGCACACATTGGAATCATCCCGCAACGTCTGGCCAAAGTCCGCTGCAATCAGTTCGATGCCCGCGACCATCCGATCCGATGCGAGCGTGTCTGGATCAATCTCGCTGATGCGTTCAACCTCGTCGCCGAAGTAATCTAATCGAACTGGCACGGGCTCCCCCCCGCTTCCACCCCCGCCAACCGCACGCAACACCCCGTCCCGCTCCTCAAGGCTTGCCGGGCTGATCGGAAATATATCGACGATCCCGCCCCGGACGCTGAACTCCCCAGGCTCTTCGATCGCGTCCACCCGCCGATACCCAGCCTCCGAAAGCCATGCCACCAGTTGCTGCGGGACAAGCCGCTCACCCGTGCGCACCCTGCGAATCAACCGCTGCGACGAGCCTGGCGGCTGCACGCCCTGCATCAACGCTTGAATCGACGCAACCACGACGCTGCCGCGCTCGCTCCCCTGCAACGTCGGCAACTCATGAGCCAATCGCACTCTCGCCGCAATCAGGTCCGCGCCGCCGCCCTCCGCGGCGCTCGCTTCGAGCGCAGGAATCTTCACGCACGCAACACCGCAACACGATAGTTCTTCCTGTGCTTCGTCGGCATCGTCGAGGTGCGCCACTACTAATAGCAGCGGCCGCTGTGTGCGCCTGGCGATCAAGCCCGCACTCAACGCCGTCGAACTGCCAACGCTGCCCACAGCGACGCATCGCTTGCCACTCGCCAGCGCATGCGACAATTTCTCCAGGCCCGCAGCACCTTTCAGGAATCGCAGCAGATCAAACGACTGCTCATGCATCGTTTCCCCGCCTTGATGTTTTCGTCTGTGTATTCGCCCTCTCTATATTCGCCGTTTGTGTGGTCGCAAAAAAACGTGCGCGCGGTCTCTCCCGCCACATTCGCGGGCAGCCCACTTGCATTCGCGGCCGCTGCGCCTGGATCGAATCCCAGCCCTCGCGCATCCACACCATTGACATCGATTGATTGTACGACGTTGATCGCAATCTTCCAACCACCGCAAACCGCTCACGCTTGGCTACTTGGGCGGCGGATCGCTGAACACCACTCGCCCCTTGAACTTCTCGATTGTCTTGGGTCCGATGCCCCGTACTTTATCCAAGTCCTCGAAACTCTTGAACGCACCTTGCTGTGAACGATACTCGACGATCCGTTTGGCAAGCGCTGGCCCAACATCTGGCAGCAACTCCAACTCCGCCTGGGTGGCTTTGTTGACGTTGATGAGTTTGCCCGTAAGACCTGCACCTGCAGTAGCCCCGCCACCAACCCCGCCCTTTGCCGCGGTATTGCCCGAAGCACCGGATTTGGGCGACGAGGCGGGGGCATTAGGCGCATCACCCGCCTCAGCCGCCTCCTTGCGACGTTGCTCCATCAGCAACTGTCGAGCCGCTTGCTCCGCGAGAGACACCTCACCGCCCTTTGCCGCGCTCGCTGCGGATTGCTCGACCAACACACTTTCTGCCTCCGCCACATGCGGCCCCAACCTCGACCGCCAGATAATCATCGCGCGATCAGCTACTCGCTGGCTATCCAACGCCCGCTCATCTGCCTGCTGATCCGCACCAGGGCCACCCAACGGTTCAACAGCCCCAGACATCGCTGGCCACAAGCCCGAACCCGTCGCCATCGGCACATTCGCAGCGTGATCCCGCCCCAGAGGTGAAGTCGTCGTCCCGATCTCACGCCTTGGAACCACCACCGCCTCGGGCAATGGCTGCATGGGCCGCGGCACCCGAACGGCGTATGTCCACACCGCCCCACCGACACCCGCGAGGCCAACAACGCCCAGCGCCACCCACCGCGCCGGTCCCGTGACCGACGAGAGTCGTGTTGCGGGTTCACTTGTCGATTCCGCCCCTTCCATATCCTAATCGTACCCACCTGCAACCTTCGAGCCTCCAACCCATACAATGAAGCGTGGGAACTTTCGAAGACAGTTTCGCCAGCGTCGGTCGCTGGATCGACGATCGCATCGCTGGTTTGCGCTCCGGCTCGGGCTACACCACTGGTGAGCGGGTAAGAGCAGTGCGAGAATCCGTCTCAGACCGAATGCGTTCCGCGAAGCACTCTGCCTCAGAGACCATTGATCGTGTCCGTTCCAACCAGCCCGACCGCGACGATCCACGTATCCAGCGACGCTTGCTCATCATTGGCCTCGTGTTGATGCTTGCCTCGGGCATGGGTCTAGGCATCTGGCTCGCCCCCAGATTCCTTGGCATCTCCGGTTCTGGCCTCTCCAAGGAAGACCTTGCCGCTCTCCAGAAAATGCAGAAATCAGGCGGCACCGAAGTCTTCGTCACCACACCGCCCCCCAGTGTCTACAAACCCAATGCTCCGGGCATCGGCCAGCCCAACACTCCCGCCCCATCGCCCCCGGTTGGCGGCGGCAGCCTCTTTCCGATCAGTAAATAACACTGTCGAAGTATTCTCGCAGTTGAGTCACAGTTTGAAGCGCCGACTTCCCCATGCAAGCGAGTACGTTGGCTGCTTTCTCCATGCCTCAAAGTTGAATTACGTCTGCGATTGAATCAACTTGCACCGACCACGTTTGGATTCTAGAGGACTTGGTTGGGTTGATGGAACCATAACACTGCCTGACTGGATCGCCACACTGGCAACGACGCGGTGCCGAGCATGCAAACCAAGATTCAAAGTCAGATGAGCGACAATTGTGCCTGAACGAGGACAACCTGAAGATGCTCCCTACGCTGGTGCCCTGTGCCACTCCTGACTTGTTCCAACGTGAAGCATTTGTACGCTGACACCATCATTCTTGATGGTATTTCGTTCTCCCTCGAAGCCGGGCAGCGGGTGGGAATGGTGGGTCGCAATGGCACGGGCAAGAGCACGCTGCTGAAGATTCTGGCGGGGACGATGCCATGCGAACATGGGTCGGTCAATATGCTGCGCGGGTGCCGGGCAGGATACCTGCATCAGGATCCAAACCTCAACCACGATGACACGCTCCACGACGCCGCAGAGCGGGCCTTCGAGCACATCCATGCACTGCACGAGCAGATGCACACCATCTACGACCAGATGGCGACGGCAAAACCCGAGGAACTCGATCGCTTGATGCAAAAGCAGACGGAACTGGAATCGCGGCTTGAGGCAGCGGGCGGGTATGCGGTCGAGCACAAGATCGGGGAAGTGCTGCACGGGCTGGGGTTCAATGATTCGCAGTTTGACCTAAAGGTCCACCAGTTATCGGGCGGGCAACGCGGAAGGCTGGCGCTGGGCAAGTTGCTGCTGGAAAGCCCGGATGTGATGCTGCTGGACGAACCAACAAACCACCTGGACATCGACGGGCGTTTGTGGCTCGAAGACTTCCTGAAGAACGACTTCAAGGGCGCGGTACTGATGGTCAGCCACGACCGCTACCTGCTTGACAACGTCGTCGAACGAATCGTCGAAGTGGAGCAGGGGCGGCTGATTGACTATCCGGGCAACTACGCCAAGTTTCGGGAACTTCGCGTCGAACGCCGGACCGTGATGCTGCGGGCGTATGAGGCGCAGCGTGATAAGTTCAAGAAGGAAGAAGAGTACATCCGGCGCTACAAGGCTGGCCAACGTGCCAAGCAGGCGAAGGGGCGCGAGACGCGGCTGGAGCGGGAGAAGACCAGCAACACCCTCGAACGACCCATGGAACTGGAGTCCTTCAGCATTCGCCTGCCCAAGGCTCCACGCAGCGGCGATGTGGTGGTTGCCTTGCGCGAGGCGAGCAAGCGCTACACGCGCGAGGACGGATCGCTCAAGACGCTGTTCCATGAGTTGTCGCTGTCGATCCAGCGGGGCGAGCGATGGGGCATCATTGGACCCAACGGTGCAGGAAAATCAACGCTGGTCCGATGCATGCTGGGCGAAACCGACCTGGACAGCGGGAAGATTCAGTTGGGTAGTTCGCTGATCACGGGGTACTACAAGCAGACGCATGAAGGCCTCGAACTCGATCAGACCGTGGTGCGATACTTGCAGGGTGTCATCCTGAAGGAAGCACCCCAGCAAGCAATGAGCGAGCAACAGGCCCGCGATCTTGCGGGAGCATTCCTGTTTGGCGGCGAGGACCAGGAAAAAATGCTCCGGTATATGTCGGGCGGCGAACGCAGCCGGGCAGTGCTGGCGGGGTTGATGGCCAGCGCCAAGAACTGCCTGGTGCTGGACGAACCGACCAACCATCTTGACATCGAGAGCGCGGAGCGACTTGAAGACTCGATGTGCATGGAAGGCGGGTTCGAAGGAACGCTGATTCTCATCAGCCACGATCGTGCGCTGATCGATGCAACCTGCGACCACCTGATCATCCTGGACGGCGATGGGAACGCGGAAGTGTTCCTGGGCAACTACTCAGAATGGCACGAGCGCAAGGTGGCTCGCGATCGCGAGGCGGCACGGGTGGAGGCAGAGTCAAAGGCAAGACGCGAGGAGCAGGCCCGCAAGCAGCGCGAAGCCGAGGAGCGCAAGAAGCAGGACCAGAGCCGCGCGACAACCAACCAACCAATGGGCGCAAGACCGACGGGAGCCAAACCAGCGGGCGTGAAACCGGGAAGCAGTGGCGGGAACAAGTCCGCAACGCTCAGCATGCTGGAGCGCATGACCACGGACAAACTCGAAGCGAAGATCGAACAAGTGGACACCAAGATCAAGCAGCTTGATGCGGAACTCGCCAATCCGGATACGTGGCGCGATCATGCGAAGATGACACGGCTGACCGACCAGCGCAACGCAGCGGCTTCGGAACTTGAGCCGCTTGAGTTTGAGTGGTCGCGACGGGCCGAAGATAAGTAATCTGCGATGCCCGACTCCCCCCACCAACTCCAGTGCTCCGAAATATGGGGCAGTAACGACGACGTGGAGCGGGCGGTTTCGATGCCCGGGCTGGATGCCTGGGTCCTGAGCAAGCCGCACGCTGGGGACATTGCTGGTGGGGATATCCACTACTTGTCGAGTTGTGCGACAGGGCGTATCGGGCGGATTCTGATTGCAGATATGGCGGGCCATGGCGAAAAGGTCGCGTTGCTTGCAACCCGCCTTCGCGGCCTCATGCGCCGATACGTGAACTACGTGGATCAGAAGGCGCTGGCGGGCGAGATGAATCGCGAGTTTGTGGCATTGGTTGATCCGGGACGATTCGCCACGGCGATCGTTGCGACGTTCTGGGGGCCGACCGGGGAACTTGACCTGACAATCGCGGGGCACCCAACGCCCATGGTGTATCGTGCGAGCGGACGCACGTGGGAATTGCTGGGCGGGCAGCGCGAAGCGAAGTCTCCCGGACCCGAAAGCGAGGACAACATTCCGCTCGGGATATTTGATGCGACCACGTATGGACATGAAAAGGTCCGACTCGGACGAGACGACGCGCTGCTGCTCTACACGGATGCTCTGATCGAAGCACGCAATCAGAATGGTGCTTTCATCGGAGAGGTCGGACTGCTCCGCATGCTGACGGAGATCGCTCGCTCGGCCCCCGTCGGCGACGGGTTTGTGCTCTCAACCTATCAGCGCTTGCAGGAGTTCACGGGTGGGCTTGGCCTCGACGACGATGCGACGATCCTGTTGCTCAAACCCAACGCCATTCAAGTGCCCAAGGGAAGCATTGCGATGAGTCTGCGGGCAGGCAGGCGGCTGGGTGCGGAGTTCATAAGCAGCGTGTGGGCGCGCTTGCGCGGGGAGCGCCGACCCTTTGCCATGCCTGAACTTCGCAAGGACAATATTCTCGGTTCGTTGTTTGATCGGTTCAATGCCAGATAGCCAGATAGTCCCTTCTGGAGTATCGCAATGCCCTCGGGCGACAACACCTGTTTTTGGAACGCAGGGGCGTACGCTCGACCGTGCCTCCGATCCGTTCCATTGCCATCCTCCTGCACGAACGATCTCGACTTGATGCGCATCGCGGGAATTACAGGCTGTGGGCACTCGTCAACAACTGGGAAGCACGGGGTATTCGCGTTGCCATGTTCTTTGGTCCACAGGAAGCAGCCAGGGCCAACGAGTTCGACGTGCTCTTCCCACACATCGATCTGTCCTACATCCCCGATGCGTACTGGGACATACTGCGGTCACATCCTCGGGTTGTGAACGGGCGCGTGCGCGACATCCGCAAGCGCGCGATCAGTGAGCACATCCTGACTGAGCACGACTCCTGGAATGGCCCGGTCATCATCAAGACCACCAACAACTGCGGCGGATTCACGGACGCCTGGTTCGGACCAGCGGGCGGGCCTTCGCTCGTCAGTCGTGCATGCACGCGGCTTGGACGCATCGACTGGATTGAGCGGTTATCACTGCGCCTGGGGCAGGCGCGGACCCTCACCAAGTATCCGATCCTCGCTTCGCTGCGAGACGTGCCGCGTGCGATCTTTGCGAGTCCGCATCTGGTTGTTGAGAAGTTTCTGCCCGAGCGTGATGGTGCGCAGTATGTGATGCGAATGTGGATCGTGATGGGAGATCGCTCCATCGGCAGAATCCTGCGCAGCGATGATCCCTACGTCAAGAACGCGAACGGAGCGCTGGGCACATTCGAAGAGGCCCCGCCCGAGTTAGTCGCGAGAAGGCGTGCGCTGGGCCTGGACTATGGCAAAATGGACTTCGTGATGCACGAGGGCAAAGCCGTGCTGATTGATATGAATGTGACGCCAACGGTGACTGGGGATGCGCGGAGCGAGGAGTACAAGGTGCTCAACGCAGACTTCTCCCGAGGCATAGAAGCGATTGGTGCGGTTTGAACGCGCGGTGGAAGGGAGGCAGGGGCATGAACCCGCAGGCCGTACCACGCGACTTCGGGTCACTGCATCCACATCGCCGGCACATCGCCGCTTGACGCGCGAATCGTGCTGCGGATGCCGCCTCGACCTTTCCAATCAGTCTTGATGAGAAGCCACGTCGGCTTCATCAGTTTGGCGAGGTCATCACGAATGGCGTTGGTGACGGCTTCGTAGAAGATTCCTTCGCTACGAAAACTGTGCAAGTATAGTTTGAGACTTTTGAGTTCGACACAGATGCCAGAATCCTTGGCCACTCTGGGCTGAAAGCGAACGGTCACCACGCCAAAGTCGGGGTGGCCGGTCTTTGGGCACATGCTGGTAAACTCCTCCGCGATGTGTTCGATGACGAACGGCACATCGGAGGGCGTGGGAAATGCTTCGAGCAAGGAGAAGTCGGGCATGGGGAATTGGGAATAAATCAGGCCGATGTGCGATCGACGATGCGATAAGTTTCACGTTCACCCCGCCCTCGCACGGGATAGTCCTTGCGGAGCGGATGGGCCGGATACTCCTCCCAGGTGAGAATGCGACGAAGGTCGGGATGATTGCGGAAGCGAATGCCGAACATGTCGAATATCTCGCGCTCGATCCACTCGGCACCGGGCCAGAGATCAGTCACTGAATCAAGATAAAGGGCAGGGTCTTCGACGATGCCATCGGTGGGCAGGCTGGGATCAAGGAAGACCTTGACGAAGAAGCGGTCGTCGCGGTCAATGGAGATCAGGTTGTAGACCACACCAAACCGCGCGATGGTCTTGGCGGGGTAGTTCAGATAATCTACCCCAGCAATGTCGCTCAGGAAGTTGAAGCGGGTGCGGTCGTCTTGCTTGAGGAAGGCCAGGACTTCATGGAGGTCCTTGGCATCGACGACAAGGGTCGACTGGCTCCGGAACTCTGTGCCTCGAAAGGTCTTGCCAGGGAAGGCATCCTTGACGATCTTGAAGACCGGATGGTCGAGAGAAATTTTCGATGTGGGTGTGGCTTGAGACATGCGTTGGATGATATGTTCGGAAGAGGCAAGCGATCAGCCAGCCAGATCGAGTTTTCCCACATGGGAAAGGACCGGGGCGGCGACGGGGGGGGCTAGAGAAGAGAGAATGGACCGGGTGTTTCTAGAACTCACAGAGCATTGCCTCATCGCCCGCCGGCACCCAGATGGCGGCCTTGGGCGTTTGAGAAAGCAACTTGGCAAACACATCGAGTAGTTTCGGGTCATTATCAAATGCCGCACGTCGGATGACTATCCCTGCACAGGCGTGGTGCCCGAAGAGCAGATCGGCAAAACGCAGTAGATGCTCGGGTGCGTGCATGAGCATCTCGGGCGTGAGCAACGCGATGGGCTCGACGACGAACCGCCAGGCTGGAGCGTTGCGGATGAAGGTGAGGAGGCTGGGCGCATCAGCGATGACATCGCCCAGTCTGGGCCAGATGACCGGTATGTGCCCTTTCCGTGCGCACAGATCCTGCATGTGCTGGGCGAAGGCCCCCCACTGCGCACGTGGCCCAGCGAGCCACAAGGGTTGCATGTCGTCGGCGTTTGAGTCAAATCCAGTTCGAAGAAGGATCATGGAGCCGCTCCCTATCGGGAGGTCGTGGGGCCAGGTGGCGCTGTCCAACGCGTTAGCGTGCGTGAGGATTCTCGCACATTCTGTGCCTTCGAGGCTTTGGATCGTGTCACGGATGATGATGGCGAAGGGGCGGGGCATGGGTGATTGGAACGGAGGTCGGCACGATATTTGCGTGCGGTTCTGGATCAGGTCGGGCTTCGCGTTCGTGCGCAGGTCTGGCCGACAAGCAACGAGCCTGCGCATGTTCTGCTGCGCAGCATAGATCGCTGGAATGGAGCCCGCCATGTACGAGTCGCCCCGCAACCCACTTCCATTTAGCAGCAGCGAGTTGAAGCCAATCGAATCCCTGGCGCGGTGCGAGGTTATCGAAGCGATACTGGCGATCAATCCGACGGCGAGCCCCGAATTTCTGGGGCGGTTCACGGTCGAGCAGCTTGGCACCTATTTGGACCACTTGTCCCGGACTCAGATGCCGCGGGGCGGGGACCATCCTTGGGTGCGCGGCAAGCAGCCTGGCGTGATGGTGTACAAGACAACGGCGTGACCAGATCGTTAGCATCTCGCTGGACTATTGTGCGCGATGTCCGCACCTGATCTGCCGCCGCCTCCTCAACATTTGATTGGTGAACGACCGCTCTACGTCCATTTGCACGCAGAGCGAGTGTCTGCATTGGAATTGGCGGGCGGGGTGGTAGTCGTGATCGATGCGATTCGCGCCAGCGTCACGATCGCAAAGGCGTTGAGCGAGGGAGCGAGGGCGATTCTGCCCGTGTTGACGGCGGAAGAGGCTCGCGAAAAGGCAACCGCACTCAGGCTCTCGCGTCGTAATACATCCTCGGAGCAACGGGTGTTGCTTGGGGGCGAGCGCGGCGGAGTGATGATCGACGGCTTTGATCTGGACAACTCGCCCTTTTCATACCAGCGCGAGCGGGTAGGCGGGGCAAGCATCGTCTTTACAACGAGCAACGGCACGGCGGGGCTGTTGCATGCCAAACAGGCTTCGAAGATTCTGGTCGGTTCTTTCGTCAACTTGACGAGAGTCTGCAACGAGGTGGCGCTCGATCCGCGTCCGGTTCACATTCTGTGCTGCGGAACTCGCACCGACATCAGCCTCGACGATGTTCTGGTGGGCGGAGCGATGGCGCAGCGGCTGATCGCTCGTGGACGACAAACGCCCAGCGACGACTCATGGCAGGTTGCAACCATGCTGTGGGAACGGGTGAGCGCGGGAGGTTTTGACTCGATCATTCGAGCGATGTGCGAGAGCCGGGGTGGGCGAAACATGGTGACGCTGGGCCTGCGGCGCGATGTGGAGTTTTGCAGCACGATCGATGCGGTTCCGGTGCTACCAGTCTTCGATGCGAGCACCGGGATTATCGATAGTGGGATTATCGATAGCGGAACTATCGACGCTTGGCCTGCATGAACTCCCACAGGAAGGCCGCCATGTCTCGCGCCGCCTGGCCCCGATGGCTGAGTTGGTTCTTTCGCTCCGGAGTCAATTCCGAACTTGTTTGGATGTAGTTAGGCGCAACGAGGAACAGGGGGTCGTAGCCAAACCCCTGGACACCCGAGGGAACGCGAGGCGGAACGCCAATGCGTCCCTCGAACGTGCCCGAGCACTTGTACACGATTCTCTTCTTGGTGGGCTGCGCGAGGGCCATGGCACAGACGAATCGGGCGCCTCGCTTCTCTGGCGCAATGCCATCGATCTCACGCATGACTCGCTGGTTGTTGGCGGTATCGCGCTCTTCACGCGAGACACCGGTTTCCTTGCCGTCGGTCGCGTAGTGTGAACTGATCACACCGGGACGTCCCTCAAGGGCATCGACTTCGATGCCGCTGTCGTCGGCTAGACAGAGCATGCCGGTCTGGAGCGAGTAACTAATAGCCTTGATGGTGGCGTTCTGCTCGAAGGTGCGCCCGACTTCGGCGGGCTCGATAAGCTCCTTGCCTTTGGCGGCTTCCTTGAGCGAGAGAAGACGAACGCTAGTGAGTCGCTCGGCGCGAAAGATCGCGTCGAGTTCGACGATTTTGTGGGGGTTGGAAGTAGCCAGGACAACTTCGAGCATGGGCAACCATACGTGCGCTCGCGGCCTGCCGATGCGGACGATACCCTGCCCGCTATGCATGTCTGGCTGTGGATCGGATTCGTGGTCTTTGTTCTTGCGATGCTCGCTATCGACCTGTTCCTTGTCAATCGCAAGGACCAGGTGATCAGCGTCCGGAAAGCGGCGCTGTTCACACTGGTCTTCGCGAGCATTGGAGCGCTCTTTTCGCTGGTCGTATGGTACATCTATGGCAATAACGTGATGGGGTATGGCGATCAGTTCGTCGAGGCCACTCGCACGATGGCAGCACAAAAAGCAATGGTTCCGCCCGATCAGATCGCTGCGTGGCTGCCGCCAGAAGGCTCCGAGGCTGCGCTGACAAACCTGAATCCCGGGAGGACGGCGGCGACGCTGTATCTTTCGGGGTGGATGATCGAATACGCGCTGTCGATGGACAACATCTTCGTGATCGCGCTGATCTTCACGTACTTTCGCATTCCTTCGCAGTACCAGCACCGGGTCCTGTTCTGGGGCATCATCGGAGCCTTGGTGCTCCGTGGGCTGATGATCGGCATCGGCGCGGAACTGGTCAAGCAGTTCCACTACATCCTCTACGTGTTCGGCTTGTTCCTGGTGTTCACTGCGATCAAGCTTGCCAAGGGCGGCGAGGACGACCACTTCGAGCCGGAAAAGAGCCTGATGTTCAGGATCGCTCGAAGTTTGCATCCGGTTACGCCCTCGTTTGATGGGCACAAGTTTTTCACGCGGATCGACGGTAAGCGATTTGCGACACCATTATTCCTGGTGCTGGTGATGGTCGAAGGGACGGATGTGATCTTCGCGGTGGACTCGATTCCAGCGATTTTCTCGATCACGCAGGAATCGTTCATCGTGTTTACGAGCAATGTGTTCGCAATTCTGGGGCTGCGCAGTCTGTACTTTGCGCTGGCTGGCGCAATGAGCAGTTTCACACTGCTCAAGTACAGCCTAGCTTTCGTGCTCGCGTTTGTTGGGGTCAAGATGCTGCTGCCCGGATGGGCAGAATTGGGCACTTGGTTGAATGGCAGAATGGGCTGGCAACTGCCAACGCCGCAACTGCACATCGGCAGCACATGGTCGCTGCTCATCATTGCGGGGGCGTTGGCAATAGGAGTGGTGGCATCGCTCATGGTCCGCAGGCCAGGCGTGGCGGGTGACGGTTCAGGATCAAAGGGCGGCGCGGAGGAATAGCCAAAGGCAGGAGACTTGCATGACACCTTGAAGAGGTGCATCGCATGGCGGTGAGTTTCACGGATGATCGTTCTTTGGATTGCAGTCTCGTCGTTGGTCTTCCTGCTGGTGTTGCTGGACTTGTTTGCGCTGCGCTCAAGGCGTTCCAACTGGCTTCGCGGGTTGACGCCTGTGCAGCGGAGCGCAGCACATGGATTGGGCTACGTCACTGTGGCCATGCTGTTGTGCCTGCCCATCTATTTCGCCTATGAACATCAGTTGATGGGAGCGGGGGTCAAGGACAGTTACACCGAGTCGCTGGCCGGACATGAGGCAACGCTTCAGTACATCTCGTGCTTCATTCTCGAACTGGCTCTAAGCCTGGACAGTATTTTCGTGCTCGCAGCGGTCTTCGCTCACTTCAAGGTGCGGGAAGAACTCCAGCCGCGTTTGCTGCTCTGGGGCATGCTGATCGCGCTGGCGTTCCGTGCGGGCGTGATTTTGCTTATCGGTCAGATCACGTTTAGTTTTGGCTGGTTCCGGTTTGTTCTCGCGGCGGGGCTGGTGATTGCCGCGCTGCGGATGATCCTGATCCGAAAAGAAAACCTCGACCCGGACAAGAACGTGTTGATCCGGCTGGCGCGAAAGGTCACACCGCTCGACGATCGACCAGAGAGCAACGACCCGGTGCAGATCGGGCGTGGGGTGACGCTCGTCACGAGTCTTGTGGTCCCGATTCTCATGATCGAAACGGCGGACGTGTTCATGGCCCTGGACTCGATTCCCGCCAGTTTCGCTTTCACCAGAGAACCCTTGCTGATCTTCGCGGGCAGCGCGATGGCGGTGCTGTGCATTCGCACGTTGGCCCCGGTCTTTGTGCAAGTCATACCGCGCCTGCGATACTTCAAGATCGGGCTGGCCATGGTGCTGGCCTACTGCGCGATCATCATCGCGCTTCCTGCAAGCACGATCATCGCCCAACTGCATACCGACGGCTGGCAACTCACCACGCTCCAGAAACTGGCCTTCGTGGGCGGAGCGCTGGCGTTTGGAGCGACAATTGCCGCGATGTTCGGTGCGGGCAGCACGGCTTTGCCAGAGAACGCGGGCGTGTCTCCGTTGGGTCAAGACGCGGACCGTCTTGCTCGGGCGACGCTCGCCAAGATTCGCAAGGTCACGATCTTTGTGATCGGCATGACGGGGCTGATCGTCGGGTTCGTCATGGCGATCGGGCCTGGGCCGGGCATCCCGGTGCTGCTGTTCGCCTTGGTGTTGCTGGCGAGCGAATTCGTGTGGGCTCGCGTGCTCGTCAACAAGTACAAGGGTCGAGCAGAAAACGTTGCCAACCTCGCGGCAGCGCAGGCTCGTAAACGGTTCAGCCCGTGGGCAATGGCGGGCATCTTCGCCATCACACTTTTGATCGGCCTGGTGATCCACCTCTACGGACACCTCTTGATCAACATGGTGTGGGCTTTGGTGTCAAGCAAGCATGGTCTCTTCAAGCACCGGATTCCAATTGGACTCGTGATTGGAGCGATGATCCCGATGCTCTTTGGCCAGATTTTCCTGGCGTATATCGCGTTTGTTCGTAAGCCGTTGATCGCTCAAGAGAGCGGGGTACCTCCGACCCCAATGCCCCCCCCGCCTGCCACCGTCACCGCCCCCCAAGGCACTGGAGACAACGTGTGATCGAGCGGTTCTCTCAGTTTCCAATGGATCTTCGCGACCGTGCTCGGGCCGTGCGGTTTGGGGATGTGCCTGTGCTGTTGGTCCATCCCGACTGGGAGAAGCCTGCCCCCACGGTGCTGTGGATGCACGGTCGCACCGCCTTCAAGGAACTTGATCCTGGGCGATACCTGCGATGGATGCGGGCGGGGATCGCGGCCTGCGCAATAGATATGCCTGGGCACGGAGAGCGGCGGATTGAAGGATGGGATCATCCCTCACACACGCTCGATTCACTGGAACAGAGCGGGGGAGAGATCGACGGAATCGTGGAGAGGCTCGCACATCCAGACTGGAACGGGGTCTTTGATCTCGACCGCCTGGGCATCGGCGGCATGTCGATGGGCGGCATGGCAACACTCCTGCGGCTGTGCTCGCCCCACACTTTCACATGCGCGGCGGTGGAGTCGACCAGTGGATGGCTGAGCGGGTTGTACTTGCCCGAAGGGAGCGATCATTCCGCAAGGATCGCAACGCATGCAACAGAGCGGGTGAAACAGGTAGAACGGCTGGATCCGATGCGGCACTTAGGCGGGTTTCGGCCCTTACCCCTGCTGGCGCTGCACAGCAAGGCGGATGAGTTGGTGCCGTTCTCTGTGCAGGAGCACTTTCTGACGCGTCTTCGCGAGCACTACCGAGAGCGCGGGGTTGGGGGCTCGATGATCGAGGTGGTAACTTGGGAGACGACCGGGGCACCGCAGGAGCACAGCGGGTTTGGGCGGGTCTCCAATGATGCCAAGAACCTGCAGGTGGCATTCCTTCAGCGTTGCCTTCAAGCATCGTGAGCAGTTTTCAATCGCGCCATCCAATCGCGCCGGAAGTGATACCCCGACCATGTTTCGCTAGCGGCACACGCGGGCGGGTGGTCGCGGGTTCTAGAATCGGCCATGCCATCCTTCGACGTCGTTTCCCGGGTCAACTTTGGTGAACTAGATAACGCCATCAACAACACCAACAAGATGGTCGCGCAGCGCTTTGACTTTCGCGGCGCGACGGCGGAGATTCATCTTGATCAGAAAGAAAAGAAACTGAAACTGGTCGCGGATGACGCGACCAAGATTCGCAACTTTCTGGAGATGTTCGAGACCTGTGTGCAGCGACGAGGCATCGCTCTCAAAACCTTCCTCTGGGGAGAGCAGGAACCCACGCTCGCGGGGAAGGTGAAGTGGGAAGCGAAAATTCAGGATGGCCTTGAACAGGAAAAGGCCAAACTGTTGGTTCGGGCTGTCAAGGACAGCAAACTGAAGGTACAGGCATCGATCCAGGGGGACGAGCTTCGCGTGAGCGGTAAGCAAATCGATGACCTTCAAGCGACGATGAAAGTGCTGGAAACGGCCGACATTGGCGTGCCGCTGCAATTCGTCAACATCAAACGCTGATGGCAACCACGCTGCCCATATCCGAGACGTTTTTGTCCATTCAAGGTGAGGGCAAACTCGTCGGTGTGCCCAGTTACTTCATTCGGCTCTCGGGCTGCAACCTTCGCTGCGCATGGTGCGATACGCCTTATGCGAGTTGGAATCCTGATGGCGGGCAGGAGGAGATCGAAGTGCTGGCGGCGAAGGCAGCGGCCAATGCAAGTCATGTTGTCGTGACAGGGGGCGAGCCACTGATCTTTGATCGCCTGGCATTACTGCTGGGTGCGCTCAAGCGGGCGGGGGCGGGGGCGGGCCTGCACATCACGATTGAAACAGCGGGAACGATGTACAAACCGGAGCTTGCCAAGGGGCTGGTGGACCTCATCAGCATCAGTCCCAAACTCAGCAACTCCACGCCGATCAACGATCCACGCGATCCTGACGGCAAGTGGATGCGTCTTCACGAGGCACGACGCATCAATCTTGAGGCATTGCAGGCGCTGATCGACCTGCCCTGTGATCGCCAACTCAAGTTCGTGGTGCAGGCACCTCGCGATGTTGAGGAGATTGACAGGCTACTTGCAACTCTGCAGCGATGGAAGGCGGATGACATCCTCCTCATGCCCGAAGGTATCCGCACACCAAGCGAAGAACGCAAGCGATGGATCGCCAGCATGTGCGTTGAGCGCGGGTGGCGATACTGCTCGCGATTGCATATTGAGATTTACGGCAACAGACGAGGAACCTAGGCCCAGCAAGGGACATTCGACAAGCATGCGTCCCCGTGATCGCTCGATATAGTGTTGCTTACTTCATTTTTTTGCGCACCAAGTCAACCCACATTCGTGCGGCTGAATCGGTCGAAAGAAGGACCATTGGTCCTGGTGTTGCGTAGGGACCAGAGAAGTCCACGTACGAGTCATTGCCCGACCAAGACTTCAGCAGTTGGGTGGGGTTTGACTTGCTGAAGACCTTGACTGGCGATGTTCCCGGCTTGTCGAGAACATAGACACGCTCGACCAATGTGCTGCCGCTGCCCCGAAACTGAACGATCAGAGTCGTTCCGTCGGAGCCGGCGATGATGCGCTGCATGCGCACACGCGGGCGCCAACCCCAGATCGCTGCGTAGCCATCATCAAGTTCAAGTATCGCAACGTTCTCGGTCACATTGCTGGCAGGATCTGTCACCATTTCCGAAGCCAGTCTCGCACTCACCGCAGTTGGATTAAAAACTTGAGGATCGGGTCCAAAGACCACTCGCCTGCCAGCCTCGTTGGGATGTGGTGCAATTGTACCAGTAGTCAGTTGTGACGCGGAACGCCGGATGTCCAAGTAGATATCTTGCCTGCTGCTGAACGGCTTGCCATAGCTAATCTTTGTTCCCTGAATTACCTGATTATCCACATCGATGGTGTTCGCACCCACAGCAGGAATCGCACAGCCACTCAATAGCACCGGCAGGGCTACTGCGACCACCAAAGCGCAACCCAATAGAACCTTGTTCTTCATAGTCTTAGCCCTTCAATTGCTTCGTTGCAAAACCAAGATGCGTGCGGCGTGCTCGCACCTCGGACAAACCCCATGCCAATCCAAACGCCAGCAGCACGGCTGTAATCGGATAGGCAACGTTCCATTCTCCCCGGAAAAAACTCTGCCCACCCAACCAGACACCCACAATCATGGCCATGAGCATACTGCAGAGCACAAACGATTGCAATCTGCGGCGTGTGAAGAATACAATCATGCTGACTGAGGCCGACACCAACACGACCCAAACCAATTGCATGAGCGCAGGAACTTCGCGAAGTTCTGCCTTTCGCACCAATGCTTGCACAGCAGAGGCGTGTGAATAAACGCCTGGGACTTTTCCACCTCCCGGCGCGGGCACGATGTCATCGACCATGTCGCCAATAAGGACAATTTTATCTTTGACTCGCTCCGCCAGTTCGGCGGCTGTCATCGTAACGACTTGGGTGTACTTGAGCGTGATGCTTTCAAGTGTGGGTTGTTTGCCGACGGGAACATTGATCTCCGCGACCTCATCCCCGATCTGATAGCCAGAGTCGGCCAAGACCGGCTCTTCGTCAAAGTCTGCGCTACTCAGACTGCGAATCGACGAAAGGGCGACGCGCCACTCGGGCCCGAGCCGGACTCGCTCGCCAATCGACGCTCCGTCTCGCCTATGCCACAATTGCACACGAGCCGTGGGGTTGGTGTTTGCAGACTCGATCATCATGTTGCTCTGCACTCCAAACGCTGGACGCATTTCGCTGCGTATGACCGTTTCGAGCGACAGTCCCAGATTGCCCTGCGACATGCCCAGACGCACCACACCAGCATCGAGCGTCCAGGTCTGGGCATCGGTTGCGTCCTTGATCAGCATGGTGCCCCACGCCGCTCCGGCATTCAGAATCGCCTCAGAAGTGTCGGGCACGCCATACTGATCGCGGTGCCACGTCGATGCACCAACCACAACGGGCAGACCTCCTTTGACGGCGCGAGCGATTGATGCCGCGAGTGCTGTGTCATTTGCCGAATCCTCAGGTGTTCGAAAGCGGATATCAAAGGTAACGCACGACGCTCCAGCATCGACCAGTTTGTCAAGCATGGCCGCGTGGATTGGCCGCCACGTCTCGCGCTGCTCGATCAACACGCCTTCATGGATACCCAAGGCCTTGGCGACCGCGAGCATCGGCTCGCCTGGTTCAAATCCAATCACAAGCACCGACGGCAATGCTGCATCGGTCGAAACCGCCGCACTCGGCGTGCTGATACCAGCAACCGCGTCGGAGTTCGAAAGTCGATCGATCCCCGGCAGTCGCGGCACGAACTGCGGCAGCACTAGGAACCAACTCAGCAGGCTCGCAGCAAGCGTGCAAAGCCCAGCCCCGCCCAGCCTCGAACCGATCACTTGACGCAATGAATCGGTGAATCCACGCGAGAGTTTGGGCTGACCGCCGGAAGGCGATCCCCACTTGACATTTGAATCATCATGCGGCGTGCGTTCGCCCTCGATATCACGCCGAGTTCGCTCAAGGATAATCTGAATATCGCCAGCATCTCGCAATCGGCGAGTAGCGTCCATAGCAAGGCAGCCGCGGAGCAATTCGACGAGCGTCTCGGGCATCGGCTGGGGCAATCGCGTCCAATCCGGTGCCTGTTGCGAGAGCGGAATGTCGGTCCGGAAAGCGCGAACACCTGTGAGCGCTTCGTAGAGCACACAGCCAAACGCGAAAATATCTTGTCGCGTATCGGCGGGGCGGCCCTGCACCTGCTCGGGACTCATGTAGCCGGGCGTGCCCGAACTTTGCCCCTTGACCTCATCCCAGACCTGGGTGGCAATGGTTGGTCCGCCCGACATCGTCGATCCGGTCAGACTTTCCTCTGAGTTCATCTCGGCAACGGTCCTGGCCAGGCCAAAGTCCACGACTTTGGCATCTCCTGATGCAGTGAATAGAATGTTCGAAGGCTTGAGGTCGCGGTGGAAAATCCCTGCGTTGTGGGCGGCGCCCAAGGCACCAGCGACCTGTGCGCCCATGCGCAGCACCTCGTTGAGCGATAAAGGCGCGCATACGAGACGACCGCTCAAAGTTTGGGCCGTGCCGTTGCTATCTCCCACCAGTTCCATGACGACGTACCATGCGTCCTCGTGCTCAAGAATGTCGTAGACCGCCGCGACGCTGGGGTGCTGAATGGCGGCCAGTGCTCGCGCCTCGCGGAGCATGCGCCCGCGCACGCTCGCCGCACGTTGGTCGGCATTTGCCAGCGACTGAGTTTCCCCTGGCTTTGCTTTCGCAGGGAGCAGGGTCTTGATTGCGACGCGGCGCTGCAAACGCTCATCGAGCGCAGCCCAGACCACGCCCATCCCACCCCTGCCTAGTTCATTCTGGATGGAGTAGGGGCCAATGCTCTGCGGCTTGTGGTGCAGGTCGCTCACCCCCCATAGTAACGGGTAAAGCCAGCGAATATGGAAACGTATCCCGACACGTTTCCGTGGCGGGGTACGGCCTGTCTCTCAATGTGCAAGTGCTCGAGCGTGCTGCCAGATGGTGGTCATCTGGCTTGGCATTCGCTTTCCTGCGGGTAGAGGAGAAGCAGCCAACCGCCTCGGGGCAGAACACGTGTTGGAGGGATCGACTATCCAATGCACGGGCATCACCGGCATCACGGTCATTATTGAACGACTGCCTTGAAATGCTTAAGGCTTAGCGACGCCGACGGGCAGCGAACAAGCCCGCGAGACCCAACATAGCAGCGGCACCTGGTGCGGGAATCGGATCGCTGTAGATAGCGGCTTGGACGTTGCCCTGAGCAAGGGAGCCCAGCGCGAAGACGGAGTAGACCTGGCCCGCAACAAGGTTCACGCCATTCACGGGCAGCGCAAGTCCGCCATTGGAACTGAGGAAGACACCCAAGTTGTACGTTCCGGCATCGACCTCAATATACCCTTCATCAGCCGCGTTGCCGAACGTTGTAGTGGCGAAGAGCGTGCCTGCGTTGGAGCCGTTGCTGTTGATGCCAATGTCCACCTGAGGAACATCGGGAGCCGCGTGAACAAAGCGGACCTTGGCCTTGCCCGCCGCGGGTGCGCTGTTGTTGTCCACGAGGAGCAATGGTGCGATGGTTGCGGTGAAGCCGATCGCGGCAACCGTGTAGTCGACGTTACCCTCGATTTGCACACCTGTCGCAGATAAAGCGACACCATTCTGCCCGGCGAGGGTGACGCGGAAGTCGTAATTGCCGGTTGAGAGAGGCACATATCCGGTTGCCTGCGTGAACTGCAAGCCGCCGATGGCAGGAGTGCCATCGGGGAGTTCGTTCACATACACATCAACAGGGGACGTGTTGGGCGAGGCGTGGATGACCCGCACACCCGCTTGCGCGACAGTTGAAGCCGAGACCAAAGCCAGCAAACCAAGAGACGAACCGATAGCACTGATTCCCATGGGAACCTCCAGACACCCGCACGATGAAGACAACGATGCCGGAAGAGAACACGCACGCCACACACAGCGAGCGCGGCTCCGGCGAGATTCGTTACGTGAGTTCGTATGGCACGGGATGCATGAAGTTGTGCTGGTTGCGTAACTTTATGAGAATCAAATATCAATCTGATGCAGCATGCAGAATTTCTCGCAACTTTTCTTGCCGGAACAAAACCATCGCGCATATTGGCCGCCAATGGCCCGGTCTCGATCTTACCCAGGGCATTCCCGAGGTTGATGTGATACCGTCATGCTGCGGTGAATCTGCAATGGTTTGTGCTGGGTGCGTCAGACCATGCGAGACAGACGTCCGCGCGAACTGCGCGTCTGCTGCATGTATGACTGCAGATTGTCGCCCGGGCATTCGGTCTTGGCGCTGCGAAACTCGCGATGCGTGGAGACCTTGGACATTGGCACGCGATAACCGCGCATTTGTGCGGCAATGAAGCCGTCGAGGCAGTTGAGTTGCGCCTGGGTGGGGCGATGCTCCATGAAGTTGCCCATGAGCATGATGCCCAGGTTGTGGTCGTTGGTGTTCGCGACGTGGGCACCCTCGATGCTCACCGGACGTCCTTCCCACACTCGCCCTTCGGGATCGATCACGTAGTGGTACCCGATGTCAACCCAGGTCGGGCCGCGCTCGATGTGAGAACGACGGATGCTGTTGAGGCGTTCGATGCTCGCGTTCCAGCCACGAAGGCGAGCGGCATTCAGAGCGTCATGGTGGACAGTGATCATGCCAACGCCATTCATGGGTCGAGACTGGTTCCACTTGGGCTGTGCTCGGGTCCACTGCGTGCGGGCGATGACCCCAGAAGCGGACTGGCTGGGTGCGGGGAGCGACCGCCCTGTGGGCTGAGGCGCTGGGCTGTTTGTTGGGGGGGCCGGTGGATACCAGACTGTCGCTGTGTTGGCGATGGGCTGGGATGGAGGCTTGTCGGGCCAAACGGGCTGTGGGAAGTCTTTCGTAATGCGCCTGCCACCCGAACATCCTTGCAACCAGGCCATGGCAGCCAGCACCCCCGCTCCCGAAATGGCAGCGCGCCGACTCAGTTCGAACTGGGTTCCAGGCAAATCGGGCAGTGACGAATCGCTCTGTTCGATGGTCTCAGCAGAGCGAGGATGGCGAAGGGGATGGTGCATACTCACGTCCTGTGAGATCGGCCAATTGGGCGTGCTGCCCGCAATTCTGCGCCTTTGGCATCCGGGCCATGGCTGGAATTAGGAGCGTAGCCACGGAAACCCGTGCAATTGCCGCTCGGGCTTCCCCAAGAACTTTGCATGTTCATACTCAAGTGCGCGGATTGCCAGCAGCAAGTCAACATTAGCCCTGTTTATGCAGATTCGGTGGTCAATTGCCCAGTGTGCGGCAAGGGAATCAGAGTCCCGGCCACCCCCGCGCCCACCCCCGCCCCTGCCCCTGCCCCTGCCCCCGAGAGCACAACGCCGCCGCCCATCCCGGACTGGGCCAAGACATCGGCATCCAGTGCGAGCATGGGTGGCGATGGAGCAGCCAAGGGGCCGAGCATGAACTTCTCGCCTGCATGGAGCACTGTTTCGGGCACTGCCCAGGAAGCCAAGCAGTCGTTCCGCAGCACGATGAACCCGCCTCCTGGGCAGAACTGGGGCATGGTGCCGCCGGGCACTCAGCCTGCGGCGAGCCGATTGGTGTACATACTCCTGGCGATTTTCCTGGGCACGCTGGGGATTCACAACTTCGTCATTGGCCTGACCGGTCGCGGTGTGACACAACTGGCAATCACGCTGGTATCCATCGTGCTGCTGCCTTGCACGTTTGGAATTTCGACGCTTGGGGTGTTGGCGACCTTCATCTGGAGCCTAGTTGACATCGTGACGATCAAGAACGATTCGCGGGGCGTGACGCTGAACTGATTTGCAACGACAGCGCATCCCGCTCCAATCGCGACCACGATCTGACTCACGCAAGTGAGCATAAATTCGCTGCGCTTTCGATCACGACGGTGGCAATCGGTCACGATGCATCACTTCCAGGCTTTCATGCCCGCCATGCGTTGGATTGCGATGAGGGATTCTTCAACTTCAAGAGCGGGACATATGCTTGTCCCATGGCTCGCAAACCACCGCATCGCGCGCACCCGCTCGTCGGCGTGATCATGGGCTCTTCCAGCGATTGGGAGACCATGCGACATGCCAGTCTCATGCTGGACCAACTGGGGATCGAGCACGAGTGTGCGGTCGTGAGCGCGCACCGGACGCCTGATTGGCTGTTTGAATATGCCGCCTCCGCTTCGTTGCGGGGGCTCCAAGTCATCATTGCCGGGGCAGGCGGAGCGGCGCATCTCCCTGGAATGTGCGCCAGCAAAACCACCCTCCCGGTTTTGGGCGTGCCAATCGTGAGCACCACCAGCGAGCCCCACAGCGTGAAGGGGTTGGATTCGCTGCTGTCCATCGTGCAAATGCCTGCGGGCGTGCCGGTGGGCACAATGGCGATCGGCAAAGGGGGAGCGATCAACGCGTCGCTGCTGGCGGGCATGATTCTCGGGCTTCAGGATGAAAAGGTCGCCAAGGCTGTCCAAACCCATCGGGATCAGCAAACCCTCGATGTGCTGCGGGAGCGTGACCCGAGGCGTTTGGCAATACCTCGTAAAGCCCAATCGGGCAAGCGGTAGTCGCAGCGGAAGCAACCATTGATGGACCTGCGCATCCAATCGGTGGTGGGTAGGTCGTGGGTTCTACGATCAGCCAGGGCCTCACTGGCTGGTTTCTGGAACCTTCACGTTTGGTCTAATACAAGCAAGAGCACCGGGCGACTCAACCAACTGGAAGAACACGATGGCAATGTGCATGGTTTCGCGTTCATGGGGAATTTCATTTGTCGGCGGTCTGCTGGCCCTGTGTGGCGGCTCGTCCGCGGTACTCGCCCAGAACACGCTGATGGCTGATCAGTCGGTGCTCCGCGAGGGCGAGGGGACGCGTCGAACGGCGCTGGACAAGCGTGAGCGCACAACATTTCCCTCCGCAGCGTGGGCGGCTCTGTCGGACTGGACCAATGGCCCGGCGCTGTCGAGCACATCGATTCAGGACCGTCCCGTCCTGATCGTGACATGGACCGACTACCTCCCCACTGCGAGAAAGGCCGTGCAGGCTGCGACGCGCATGAGCGAGCGTTTCGGCAAGGATGGCTTGATTGTCCTGATGGTGCATCCTGAACAGGAATGGGCGACCGTCGTGAAGCCCAAGGCTGGCGAGGGGTCGATGCTGGTGGTCGCAAAGGATGTGAAAGGTCAGTTTCGCAAATTGCTGGATGTGGACCAGGATCCTGATTTCTACGTGATTGATCGTGCGGGGCAGCTTCGATTTGCCGACGTGACTGTCGAGTCGATCGAGACTGCGTGCGAGATCGTGGTCAAAGAAGCGGGCAAAGAAGCGGCTGGGCTCAATGCACGTCTGAAGGCCGAAGAGGACGCGGCGAGCAAGGCTGCTCGGCGCACGAGCGCGATCAACAATCAGGCCAGTTTCACGAACATCCCGGACCTTTCCTTCCGTCAGCCCAGCGAGAGCGAATACGCGAAGGCGGAGTGGCCCGCGCTGCCACTGGACGAGCAGAAGCAGACGAGCAATCCCGGCCTGACGCTGCTGGCCCGACCCGTCACCCTGACAGAAGACAATTGGATTCCCAAGCGACCCAACCTCAAAGGTCGGGTTGTGGTTGCATACCTGTTCCATCCGCGGCTGTCGAGGTTCAAGAGTTTCAACGATCTGATTCCGCGCATGGATCTCTTCCAGCGGCAGTACGGGCGTGATGTGGTGGTTGTGGGGCTGCTGACCAACTTCGAGCAAGTCAACCTTGCCGGCATCACCTTCACGGACGACGATAAGGACGTGGCGAAGCTTGAAGAAGCATTCAAAGTTTATGCGAAGTCACGGAACTTTGAGCACTATCTGGCCACGAGTTTCGGCAGCAATCTCTACCTCCAGGCAACGGACCAGAGCGGCGGAGGTGAGTTTCCGATTCCCGCTTTTGTCATCATCAGCACCGACGGCGTGTGCCGCTGGTGGAGTGCACCGAAGGCACGGGCAACTGCGGATGCTGCGCTGCTGCAGGTGCTGCGAGCGGATCCGGGCGTGCAGGCTCGTCGCAAGGCGGAGCAGGATTGGCTGAAGAATAACCCACAGGCGGTGCCAGACGCACCATCGCCCGCGAGCACTCCTGAGGATGCACCAGTTGTCGACCCTGCAAAGACCAAGCCGCCCAGCAGCACTGGCGGCGGCTAAGCGTGACGGGAACCTTCACTATCACGGTCAATGGGGAAGCGAAGCCGGTTGCGACGGGCCAGTCGCTTCGTGCGCTGATTGAGCAGATGGGCCTTGGGAATCAACCGGTCGCCGCCGAAGTGAACGGCACGGTCGTGCCTCGGCGCACTCATGAATCTCACGAGTTGCGTCCGGGTGATCGCGTGGAACTCGTGTCGCTGGTGGGCGGCGGGTGAGGCTGGCCTTGGCGGGTCAGCGCGCGATCCACCTTATGAATTAGTCCTTGAGGATGAACGTGACCTTCATGTTGACGCGATAGGCCTCGATCTTGCCTTTCTTGACGTCGACTTTCATTTCCTGAACCCATGCGCCGGTAATGTTGTTCAGGGTCTTGGAGGCACGAGTGATGCCAATCTGCACGGCATCCTCGAAACTTTTCTTGGAGGAAGAGGAAAGTTCAACAACCTTGGCAACAGTGCTCATGGAAGACTCCTGAGCGTCTTGATGCGGCCACGAGGCTTTGCAACAAGACGCTGATTTTCTGCTCGGGCGAACAATCCCGGGGAGAATGCTACACACGCCGGGCAGGGCATGAAAAAAGCCCCCTTCAAGGGGCTTTGGAGGGGTTTAACGAAGGCTGCTCGCAGAGTGTCTCTGCTATTGGCTCAACGTATGAAGTCGCTTTGATTACTTCGTGCCGTCAAAGTCGTTGGTGCCTGTCGCGCTGGTCGTGCTGGGAGCACTGAGTTTGGCCAGATAAATTTCTACGCGGCGATTCTCGCGGGTGTTGCCGTTCTGGCTGTTCGCAACTGTGGGGCGATACTCGCCCCAGCCAGCGGACATCAGGCGAGTCTGGGCAATACCCATTCCAGCGAGGGTGTCGATCACGCTGTTGGCGCGATTGGTCGAGAGGCCACGGTTGCTGCGGTGGCGCTGCACGGTCCGGGGATTGGCGATGCGCTGGCTGTCGGTGTGACCTTCGATGATGATGTCATACTGCGTCGCGGCGCCACTGTTGATGACCTGAGACAGGGCGGAAAGGCCCTGCTTGGCTTGGTCTTTCACGATGTCACTGCCAGAGTCGAATGTCAGATCGCTGTTGACGCGAACCATGCCACGGGTGCTGTCAAAGCTGAGAAGCCCGGGGAACTTGCTGACGATTTCATCGATGCGCTGCTCAGTCTCGCGGTCAAGTGGACCGAAGGAAAGCTGGCCCAACCGGCCTTCGAGGCCCTTGAGGTCCCCCTGTGCACCAGTCAACTGGTTCTTGAGGTCGGCATTCTCACGCTGGAGTGCGGCGAGCGCGCCTTCGCCCTTGCCATAGCCGGATTGGAGTTGGGCGAGGCTCTGCTCGAGTTCGCTAATGCGAGCGTTCTTCTCGCTCATCTGGGCCGAGCACGAGGTGTAGGCCTCGTAGACACGGTCGTATTGCCCCTGGCCGATGCAGCCAGACAGCGTTGCGATGGCAAGCGTGCCAACGCCAAGGAAGCACGCGCGGAGGACGGAACGATTGAGGAAACGAGGAACACTGATCATGGTCGCACACTCCCTTGTGCAGACCCGAGGGAAGCGCGGAGGCTGGCAACATCCAGCGGCGGCGGCGCGGTCCATCGAGCCATCCACTCCATCGCGTCCTTGTCGCGCAGCCGCACCGGTTGCTCTGGCGCTCCTGCGTGGAGTGTTCAAGTTTGAGATGATGATAGCCGCAAGGCTTGCGCCCCGAGGCCTGTGTCTGGACAAGAAACGGGTTGTCCACGGGTTGTTGTCAGGTCTTCCACAGCGGTATGTGGAAAAGATGGCGCAAGCACTGCTTATATGTGCCGGAAGACCCGCTCGCGACTGGCCCGAACCTTCTTCAGTGTGGCGAGCCAATCATCGCCTGCGCGATACCCTGCTGCGCCTAGAACCACGGGCATGAAGCCTTGCTTGCTGGTGCCCAGCACTTCGTCGTAGCCCTTGGGATCGAATCCTTCCATCGGGCAGGCATCAACACCCAGCATCGCGCACGACGTCAGGAAAACACCCAGGGCGATGTAGACTTGGCTACGGGTGTAGATTTCCATGCTCCCGCCAGGCAGGCTGGGAGGGTTTGACACGCTGCCGACCATCATGCCGCGATAGTCCTTGAGCGTGTCAGCAGCGACGGAACGCTGGGCGGCGATGTCTGCGATATAGGCATCGACATCGGCGACTGTGACGTCGATCTTTCGGCAGAAAACGACAAGGTGGGAAGCGTCGGTGATCTGGGATTGGTTCCAAGAGAGAGGGCGGAGTTTGGCCCGGACAGTGGGGTCAGTCACGACCACAAACTGCCAGGGCTGGATGCCATAGGAGGAAGGTGCAAGGCGGACGGCCTCTTCGACAGTGGTCCAAGTTGCTTGTGGGATTTTCTTGGCACCATCGAATTTTTTGACGGCGTATCGCCAGCCAAGGTTTGTGAGCAGGGTCTGTTCTGGAACGGGAATGTTGCTGGGCATGGTGGAAACTTTGGGAAGTCGACTGCGGCTGGGTGCGCGAGGCCGCCGCTACGCGCGGGGCATTGGGGCCTTGGATGCCACTGATGTGGCAAGGTTTCAAAGGTCGATCATACGTAGTATGGTCGGGCAAGAGCAATGCAATGTCGGGACAGACGATGGGCGCATTATGCTGCAAAATCCGTCGGCCCAGCCAATTCTTCAGCCGGTTCTATTGAAGTCAAAACTCCTGCTCAACCTGGGCATACCCCACTGCTTCACAACGAGGCGGGGCGGATACTCGGCTGGTGCATTTGCAACACTTAACTTCGGGAATCCGAGCGAGTTGTTGCAGGGCGATCCTCGACGCGACACGCCAGCGACGATCGGGCTCAACCTTGGTTTAGTGATGGACGCGATGGGCGTGCGTGGGCGTGAAGTCGTGCAAGTGCATCAGGTGCATGGGGCAGAGGTCCACATGGTGCGAGCCGGAGCGGCTTCGCATTGCACGACGGATGGAACGACCACCAAGGCGGATTCGATTGTCACGGACGATGCGGCTCGGCTGGTGGGCGTGCGAGTTGCGGACTGCGCTCCGGTGCTCATCGCGGGGTTTGACGATGGCGGGGCGTGCGTGGGCGTGGCAGCGGTGCATGCCGGGTGGCGAGGGGCGGTTACTGGCATCGCAGAGCGAACGGTCGACTCCCTGCACGCCATTGGCGCGAGTGAGATTATCGCGGCGATTGGTCCATGCATCGGGCCCGATGCGTTTGAGGTTGGTCCGGAGGTAGCGACGGCGTTTCGTGAGCGATTCGGTATACAGACAAAGATCGTACGTGAGCGAGATGGTGGGAAGTTTGACGTGGACCTGGCGGGATCGATTGGCGAACAGTTGCTGGCGCGAGGTGTGCGTGCGGATCGGATCGATGTAATCGCACACTGCACGGTGGCACAGAGTGACTACTACTTCTCGCATCGCCGCGAGCGAGGAATGACGGGGCGCATGATTGCGCTGATTGGAATGCCATCAAAGTAGATGATGAACCCCTTAAGTCACGTGGCGCGATTCTTGAAAGTCATTCCGGGGCAAGCAACTACAACTCGGGCGCAAAGCCGCGGCGCATGGTGTTCTCGGCGATAGCACGCGGATCAACGAAGTGCAGGAGGTAGTCCAGCCCGCCAGCCTTGCTGCCTGCGCCGGACATGCCAAAGCCGCCGAAGGGGTGGCGCCCGACGAGTGCGCCGGTGATGCCACGATTGATGTAGAGATTGCCGACGCGGAACTCCTGCTTGGCCTTCTCGATGTGGCTGGGCTTGCGGCTCATGACACCGCCCGTGAGTTTGTACGGAAGGCTGTTTGCAATGTCGAGAGCATGGTCAAAGGTGCGAGCGTGCAGGACAGCGAGTACGGGGCCGAAAATCTCTTGGGTGGCGAGTTCGTGATCGCTAGGCACGCCGAAGAAAATATGTGGAGCGACAAAGCGGGCCTGGTTGGCAGCGACAAATGGATTCGACAGGGGCAAATCGATCGCGGCGTGTCGCAGGCCACCGCCCACAGTCTTGGCACGCTCGATAAATCCGCGAATCTTGTTGCCTGCTTCGACATCGATCACGGGGCCAATGTCGGTACCCGGATGAAGCGGGTCTCCGATGCCCAGTGCCTTGGTGGCTTCGGTGAGGCGTCGGCAGAAAAGTTGCATCGCGGGACCATCGGGGCCTTGCTCGTCAACCACGATCACGCGCGAGCAGGCGCTGCACTTCTGACCCTGGAAGCCGAAGGCGGAGTGGCGGACGGCGAGGATGGTCTCGTCGAGATCGGCGGAGGTATCAACAATCAGGGCGTTTTTGCCGCCCATTTCGCATACTACGTGCTTGACGTGGGTCGGCATCGGCCCGGCCCCCCGACTGGCACCAAAGGGCGATGCAGGAGCGGTCGCGTTCAAGATGTCAAGACCGACATCTCGCGAGCCGGTGAAGGCAATGAGAGCCACATTGGGATCGCGCACTAGCGCAGCGCCCGTGGTTTCGCCCGGCGCGGGGCAGAATTGCAGCACGTCCTTGGCCAGATTTTTTGAAACTCCGGCATTGGCCATGGCCTGTGAGAAAATATCCACCATGATGCTGGCAATGCCAGTAGTCTGCTCGGCGGGCTTGACGATGGTCGGATTGCCGGTAACCACCGCTGCGCTGGTCATGCCGCACAGAATCGCGAGCGGGAAGTTCCAGGGAGCAATCACGACCGCGACACCCTTTGGTTGATAGATCACTTCGTCGAGTTCGCCGATGAAACGACCAAGACGCTGGCGCTGAAAGAGCGGCATGGCAAGGCGTGCGTAATACTCGCAGAAGTCGATGGCTTCGCAGACATCGGCATCGGCTTCTTTCCAGGTTTTGCCCGCTTCACGGATCATGACGCCCGCGAGGCCGTCGCGCTGTTCGCGCATCAGGCGGGCGGCCTCGACGAGCACCTTTGCGCGAGTGCGAGGATCAGTGGCACGCCATGCGGGCAGCGCGGCGTGGGCGCGAGCGACCATTGCATGGGCATCCTCGGGCGTTCTAGTGCTGGAGACTTTGGGCACGGTGGCTCGCGCAATCGCAACGGCGAAGGCATCACGCTGGTGCTTCTCGGAGAAGTCGCGGAACGGCTCGGTGAAAAATGGGCGACCGTCGCCAACACCCGACACCGCAGGAGTCAATTGATGGCGCTCGGGGCCTGACTTGAGTTCGGACACAGGCACGCCTGTGCCACCCAACACGCTGGGAGCTGGCGTTCGCAGGAGCGATCCGACATCTGCGTTGTCGAGAAAACCTGCCTTGAGCCAGCTTTCGTTGCTGGTGTTTTCGAGCAAGCGGCGCACAAGATACGCCATGCCAGGAATCATTTCGCCAACCGGAACATACTCGCGAATGCGCAGGTCCATCTCGGCGGCGGCGTACTTGAGTTGGTCGGCCATCCCGTGAAGCATTTGCAGTTCGATGGCGCTGCGGGGGAGGTTGCGAGATTCCAAACCAGCGATCGCTGCGGCAACTGATCGGACGTTGTGACTTCCAAGTGCGAGTTTGACACCGCCCGCCCCTGCTTCTGCCTTGGTACGAGGCGTGGCATCGAGGAACACTTCGGTCATGCGCTCGAAGCAGGCATCGGTCTGCCACTTCTGGGGCCAGACCGGACAAGGCCAGCCATTCAGTTCGCTCTTGATGGTCTCGGCATCCCAGTATGCACCTTTGACAAGACGCACGCTGATGAGTTTGTTGCGGCGTTTGGCCCATTCGCAGATGCGCCGTGCATCCTCGACGCCACTCTTGAGGTAGGCCTGCATCGCTAGCCCGGCCTGGAAGTCGATCTTTTCGACACAGCGCTGGAAGAGTTCGAGCGTAAAGTCCTTGAGTTCGTGGTGCTCCATGTCGAAGTTGACGAAGACGCCCCGGTCGCGAGCGGTTTCGAGGATCGGCACCAGACGGCGCATGAGGTCGTTCATCGCACCATCGGGATCAGTGACGCTGAGCCGGGCCGACAGTGCCGAAATTTTGACGCTGACATTGCAACGCGGCACGGCTCCCAGGTGATCGGTCTCAAGGCGAGGCTGAGATTGCCAGCCTGCCATGGCGCTGGGGAGGTTCTGAATCAAGTCGAGGTACTTGTGGGCGTACTGCTCGGCCTCTTCGTCGCTGACACAGACCTCGCCCAGCAGATCGACGCTGCTCGCGATGCCATCACCCCACAGATTTTTGAGCCCGGGCAGCGCGCTGTTCGCGTCGGTGCCCGCGATGAACTTGCTCGCCATGCTCTTGATCTGGCTTGCGATCACGCCGGTTGCGGTGCCTTTGAGCAGGCTGCCCGCCTTGAGGGCCGTGGCGATCGCGGGCGGAACATTGACGCCCGGCTGGCTCATGTAATCCTGGAGATGATCGAAGATCGCATCGGGCGTCTTGAGCATCGGGAAGGCATCGGTGAAGCGGAACATCTGGACCTTGAACTCCGGGTCCTTCATGCTCCATTCCATCATCCAGTCGGAGTAGAACTTGGCCGACAGCAACCCGGTCTTGTGCCCCTTGGCACGTTTCAACATCTCGCTGCCCAATTCAAAGATCCGCGACTCCCGCTGACTGATCGCGTCAGGAGCAATCGGCGCACTCGCCTCCCTCGACATCTCCGACGCTCCTTGCGAGCGCACAACAACAGCCTGTTCCGAAGACTTTGACTTCCGCGAAAAAATGCCCATGCCAAAGTGTAGCGATTTCGCTTCTCCTCATGCTGCGGCTTTGCGAATCGTCGCGCTGGCCCACGCGGTCTGAGCGGCGGTGATGGGGGCCATGTCGGCGGCGACCAGCCCGAGGGCGGCGAGATTGGCGTTGGCGTAGGTGACGAAGTTGGATTGCTAAGCCTGAAACGACGCATCGGGAGCGGGAATGTAATCAGCCATGATTGATTTGCTCCGCCTATGGGTACCCCCACGCTCCGCGTGGGGCGTGATTGAATACCACTGGATTCGTCGGCTCGCTCGTATGCCTCGACGCACACTGCAAAGAGGCGTCCCCCCGCTACCCGAGCCATCAATCAGCACGCGAAATGCACTGCGTTTTCTGTCGGCAAGAGAAAACCATGACTTCACTGACCTTGGGAATTTTCACCACAGAGAGACAGAGAGCACAAAGCCGGAACAGACATACATATGGACAGCGCACCCGTTTCGCCCCAGCGGGGCGCAGGGCTGTAGCCACGGGTGGAGCGGTCCTGCGGACGGCAGTCCGAGGCCGCAACCCGTGGGCAGCCTGCATCAGCCCGACCCGCCCCGCCAGGGGCGGAGGAGTGCTGCGGACGGCGAATCAAGGCACAAGGCCACCGGCATCCGCCGATCACGCGCACGAATCCGAGCGAGTTGGGATGTGCTTCCGCTGATGCCAGAGAGGGGTCCCGCGGACGGCGTGTCAACGCCTGCCCTCTCCGGCACCTTACGCGCGCAGCGGAAAGTCGTTGGCCGCGCCATCCAGCATCGCCGCGACCGCCAACTCGCTGACGCGATACGCCATGCTCATGCCGTGCCCCGTGAAACCGCCGCAGAACCAGACTTTGCCATTGGCGCTGTTGTTGCCCCATGTGCGTCCGATCAGCGGGAGGTGCGTCTTAGAAAAACCCATGGTTCCCGACCAGCGGGCGGTGATGTCGTCGGGTTTGAACTCCCCCAGCATGGCAGTGGCGAAGCGTTCAAGATCATCCTGCACCCAGGGCGTCAAGCGATCTTCGTAGCCGACTTCGCGTTCGGCGTGGCGAGTGCGGCATCCGCCCACGACGATGGTGCCGTCGACATGCTGGCGCAGGTACTCGCTGCCGTGGTTGATGTAGTAACTGGCATCCAGGCGCAGGCCAGTTGCTCGCAGGGCGAGCATCTGGCCCCGACGCGGCGTGACGTGCTGAGCAAGACCGGGCAGCAGCAGCGGCGCGTAGGCGTTGGTGCAGACCAGGATGTGCTTGGCGTTGATCGCGCCATCTCGAAATTTCGCCACCAATCGCGGGCCATCCTCGTCCATGCTCGCGACTTCCTGGCCCTCCAGGATGGGGCAGGTGAGGCTGGCCCGCAGGTGCTCGATCACTTCTCGGGAATTGCACGAGGCATCGCGGGGATTGACCAGCGCACCCAGCGGCTTGCCGACTTTCCAGAGCGTGTCGCTGCCGCCTCCTGCTTGCATCCATGTGACCTCGAAGCCGTCGTCTTGCATCATCGCGACACTCTGACGCAGTTCAGCGTGTTCATGGTCTTGCAATGCCGCGAGCACGCTGGGCACGTTGCGCACGCTGGGCAACGATTCGATTCCTTCGCGGCGCAGGCCCGCGAGATTCGCTTCGGTCAGTTGCCAGAGCATCCGGGCCCGCTCACGCCCAAACTCCTTGGCGGCAAGGGCGTAGTTGTCGGCGCAGCCTCGCATGAGGAACCCGGCGTTGCGGGTGCTTGCTCCGTGCCCCACGCGGTCTTTTTCAACCACGAGCACTTTCAAACCGCGTCGCTGCAAGTGCAGGGCGGCGGAGAGGCCGCAGATTCCAGCGCCGGCGACCAGCACGTCGCACTGTTGCGTGCCCAGTCGCTGCGTGCTTTGCCAGAAACTCACCGTCATGGAGGATGGTACGAGTCAAACGGGGCAGGCCGCCGGCCTTGCGATCCCGTGCAATCCCGTGCCTCAGAGCCACTTCCCTTTGTGGTCACCGGCTGCGCGGCATGCCCTTGGAGATTATCGTTCTTTGGTCAGCGAACGAGCGTCCTGATCGATTGTCGCCAGCGCATCGATGAGCGATGCGACATCGGCCTGGGTGACGAAGGGGCCGAAGGAGACACGCGTCCCGCCGCGGCCCTGGGGATGATCCAGCGTGCCCATGGTGCGATGGGCGAGGGGCGCACAATGAATGCCAGCCCGTGCGAGGATGCCAAACTGCTGCTCGAGCAGTGCAGCGACCTCGCTGGGCGAGAGCAGTTGGTGTACGAGCGTGAAAGTCGCCACTCGCAGGGCCGGATCGCGCGGGCCAATCAACTGGAAGCCGCCCATGTTGTCGCGGGCATCCCACCGATCGCAGGCTTCGAGAAAACGCTCGATCAACTGGAGTTCGTGAGCACGGATCGACTCGATGCCCCGAGCCGCGAGCCAGGCAACACCTTCGGCGAGGCCCGCGATGCCCATGGTGTTGTGGCTGCCTGCCTCAAAGCGTTCGGGCATGGTCGCGGGCTGAGCATCAAACTCGGCGATCGAGCCCGTGCCGCCCTCTCTTGTGGTTGCAAGTCGGGACTCAAAGCCTGGCGTAATGGACAATCCGCCCGTGCCCTGCGGACCCAGCAAACCTTTATGACCTGGGAATGCGACAAGATCCGCCCCAATCGCGTGCTGATCGAAGGCGAGATGACCCAGGCCCTGCGCGACATCAACCAGCGTCGGCACGCCCATCTGCCTGGCGATGCTCACCGCGTCGGCAACCGGCTGGATCGTGCCTGTGACGTTGCTCACCCAGTTGATCGCGGCCAGCGTTGCGAGGGAATTGTTCTCTGGCGTGATGGCTTCGCGCCAGGCGGCAAGATCGACCAGCCCCGTTCGCGGATCGCAGGGCACATGCACCACTGTCGCGCCTTCTTCTGCGAGAGCGGCAAAGGGACGCAGAACGGAATTGTGGTCCATCGAGGTGGTGACGAGGCGAATAGATGCTCGCCCGCCAAAGCGTCCGGAGTTGAATCCTGCATCAAGATGAGCCTGACGCACGACACCCTTGATGGCAAGATTGAGTGCATCGCTGGTGTTGAGCGTGAAGATGATGTTATTAGGCGCGGGGTTGCCCAGGAACTTTGCCAGACCCTCGCGGCAACGACGAATGATCGCTGCTCCGGCGCGGCTCTCGGCGTATTGCCCGCGCCCGGGCGATGCGCCTATGTCGCGGGCATACCGCATCATCGCGTCGTAGACCTCGGGCGGCTTGGGAAAACTGGTCGCTGCGTTGTCGAGATAAATGCGGCCAGTCGCCAAGTCATGTCTCCAACCAATATTTTCGACGACAAAGCATCGTTAGATTTCCAACAGGAGCCGCTGCGGATCCTCGATAGCCTGCTTGACCCTGACCAGGAACTGCACCGCTTCGGCACCATCGATGATGCGATGGTCGTAACTCAAGGCGAGGTACATCATGGGGCGAATCGCGACTTGCCCAGTGCCAGCGGGATACTCGACTGCGCGGTTCTTGATGGCGTGCATGCCCAGGATGCCGCTCTGGGGCGGGTTCAGGATGGGCGTGCTCATCAGGCTGCCAAAGACGCCGCCGTTGGTGATGGTGAAGGTGCCGCCGGTCATGTCCTCGATCGTGAGTTTGCCATCCTTGGCCTTGGTTGCCAGTTCCTTGATGCCACTCTCAACGCCAGCGAGGCTCAAGGTCTGGGCATTGCGAAGGACGGGGACGACCAGACCCTTGGGGGTGCTGACGGCAATCGCGATATCGCAGTATTCATGTTTCTCGATCGCCAGGCCGCCCTGTTCATCATCGACGATGGAAGCGTTGACGAGCGGGAAGGCTTTGAGGCCGCTGCAGACGGCTTTCACAAAGAAGCCCATGAAGCCCAGCCCGATGCCGAGTTTCTTTTCAAACTCTTCCTTGTACTGTTTGCGCAGGTCCATGACGGCGGTCATGTCGCATTCGTTGAAGGTTGTGAGCATTGCCGCGGTGTGCTGGGCCTGGACCAGTCGTTGGGCGATGCGCTGGCGCAAGGGCGTCATGCGTTCGCGTTTGATGGCGCGGCTCTCTGGCAAACTTGCGGGCGTGCTCGCGGGGCGTGCAGCCACGGAGGCGGGCGTCGCTACGTGTCCATTGCTGCTGCCAGGGCTGTGCGACTGCATGTATGCAAGCACGTCCTGTTCGCGGATTCGGCCGCCAGCACCGGTGCCTGTCACGCCATTGAGATCGACGTTGTTCTCCTCAGCAAGTTTCTTGGCGAGGGGTGTGGCGCGAACGTCGGTCGCGGAGCTCGCGGCGGGGGCGGGGAGTACGGGGGGTGCGGGGGGTGCGGGGGGTGCGGGTGTGCCAGCGCTGAGAACTTGCGCGATTGGTTCCACGGGCTTGGCCAGGGGCTTGGCTGCGGTTTGCACAGCTGGCTCGGCTGCGTTGGTGCTTGGTGCGGCGCTGGCGGTGCCCTTCTCATCGATGGTTGCGAGCACTTGGCCGATCGAAACGGTATCTCCGGCCTTCACCTTGAGGCTGGTGAGCACGCCCGCGGCGGGCGAAGGTACGGCGAGAGTGACCTTATCGGTTTCGATTTCGATGATGTCCTCATCGCGCCGGACCATTTCGCCGGCGTTCTTGATCCAGCGCAGGACAACACCGGACGTCACGCTTTCACCAGCTTGCGGCATGACAAGATCGACGGGCATGGGAGACTCCAGAAAAGATCGAGAATCGAACATTCAAATCGCGAAGCAAAATGCGAAAGAGGACGAAAAGACGATACCGAGCACTGCGATCAATGCTTGGCTCCCACGCTCATCGGTACGGCCTTGCCCGCATGCGATTCGGGCTTGGGTTGCGGGAGCGAGGCAACCGCATTGGAAAGTATGACATCCTGCTGATCCCTGTGGGCGTGCTCGCTCCCGGTCGAGGGGCTTGAGCTTGGGCCTCGCCCGATGTACGAGAGGTTCACGCCCAACTGCTCGCGGAAGATATCGGCGATGAACAGGAACGCGCCCTGATTGCGAGGCTCTTCCTGCACCCACACACGCTTGGCAGTGCGCGGGAACGAATCGTCGATGGACTTTGCAAGGTCACGATGGAAGGGGTACAACTGCTCGATGCGAACGATGGCATGGTCATTGCGATTCGTCAATGTGCGGCGCTCGTGCAATTCGTGATAGATCTTGCCGGAGCAATAGATCACCTGGGTGACGCTCTTCTTCGAGGCTTGCGAGACCAGGGAATCGTCGATCAGGTGCTGGAAGTGGCCCGTGCTCAAGTCGTCGATCGTGCTGGCCTCGAAGCGGAGATACTTCTTGGGTGTCATCACGATCAGCGGCTTGCGGAAGTCTCGCAGCATCTGACGGCGCAGCATGTGGAAGGTCTGCGCTCCCGTGGTCGGATAGACGACTTCCATGTTCTCATCCGCGCACAACTGGAGGAATCGCTCGATGCGGGCACTGCTGTGCTCGGGGCCTTGTCCCTCATAGCCATGCGGCAGGAGCAGCACGAGGCCGGCCCAGCGGTGCCACTTCACCTCACTGGAAGCAAGGAACTGATCGATCATGGTCTGAGCGCCGTTGACGAAGTCGCCGAACTGCCCTTCCCACATCACGAGCGTGCCCGGAGCGCCGCGCGAATACCCGAAGTCAAAGCCCATCACGGCAAACTCGCTGAGCGGACTGTCCCACACATCGAACATCGCCTGCCCACCACTCTTCACACCAGATTCTTTTTCTGTCTGTGGCGACGACGCTGACGATTGCTGATTGGCAATATTGTTGAGCGGGGTGTAACGAACGTTGGTCTTCTCGTCGCGCAGGACTGCGTGCCGCTGGGTGAACGTGCCGCGCCGGCTATCCTGACCGGATAAGCGAACGGGAATGCCTTGCAAAACCAGAGTGCCGATCGCGATCTGTTCCGCGTCGGCATGGTTGAGTTTCCTGGTGGTAGGAAGACTGGCGCGGGCCTTGAGCAGTGACACCAATTTTGGATGGACGTTGAAGCCAGCGGGCACCGTTCCCATCGCCTCGCAGACTCGCGCGATGGTGCCTGCATCGACCGACGTCTTGGGGCTCTCGAAGCAGTACTTGCCCTGGTATCCGGACCACAGGCCCTTGCCCGGAGGCGGCACGGGATTGACAGGCTTGGCCTTCGCGGCTGTCTGCGCCGCATCGAGCACGCTGGTCACTGCATCGATCATTGCAAGAGCCTGCTCGCTGGTCACGATGCCCGTGGCGATCAACTTCTGTCGATAGGTCTCTGGAGTACCCGGATGGGCCTTCACAAGCGCGGTCAGTTCGGGCTGGGTGTATCCTGGCTCGTCCTGCTCGTTGTGCCCATAGCGACGGAAACACACGATATCGACAAAGATGTCCTTGCGGAACTCGTGACGATACTCAGCAGCGAGAATCGCAGCAACGACCACAGCCTCAGGATCGTCGCCATTGACGTGCAACGTCGGGCAGTTGACCATCTTGCCGATGTCCGTGCAGTATTCCGTGCTGCGATCATCTTTGGGATCGGTGGTGAAACCGACGAGGTTGTTGGTCACAATATGAATTGTGCCGCCGACCGAGTAGCCCTCGAGTTGGCTCATGTTGAGGCATTCAGCAACCACGCCCTGCCCCGCAACCGCAGCGTCGCCATGGATGAGGAGGCTGATGACCTTCCGACGATCATTATCGCCTTGGCCGTGGTTGGCCTTGTCCTGCCTTGATCGGCAACGACCTAAGACGACCGGGTTGACCGATTCGAGGTGGCTGGGATTGTTCAGCATCGAGAGGTGAACGACGCGCGAGTTATCCAAGAGGGCCTGATCGCCGCTGTAGCCGCGATGGTACTTGACATCGCCCGCGCCCTGGTTGCCGCTGTCGCTCCAACTGTCCTCGAACTCGGTAAAGAGTTGCTGGAGGTCCTTGCCCAGGTAGTTCTTCAGGACGTTGAGGCGTCCTCGATGGGCCATGCCCAGGATGATCTCATCGGTGCCTAGTTCGCCCACGCGCTGGGTCAGCCACTTGAGGCACGCGATCAGAGATTCGCCGCCTTCTAGGCTGAAACGCTTCTTGCCTTGATATCGCTTGCCCAGGAACTTCTCGAAAACTTCCGAGTCGGTGAGTTGCTCCAGAATGAGTTTCTTCTGCGCAGCCGACCAGGCGAAGTGCTTGTGCCAGCCGTTGTTGCCCTCAAACTTCTCGATGAACCAGTCCCGTTCCCGCTTGTCTGGAATGTGCATGAACTCGACACCAACACTTCCGCAGTAGATCGCTTCGAGGTGGTCGATCAGTTCTCGCACCGTCATCGCGCCCAGGGCAGTTCGAACCTTGGTGCCCATTTCTGCATCGCCAATGACGTGTGCCTTGGGAGCCAACTCGGCTGGCCTGGGTCGAGCGCGTCCGAAGGGATCGATCTTGGCAGCAAGATGTCCGCGAGCGCGGTACGTCTCAACTAGGTCACTGACGCGATAGTCGATGGCGCTGGACGTGATACTGGACGTTGCTGCACCAGCACCGGTGCTTGGAGTTGCCACCCCGATAGATGAGTTCAGCGCGAGGTCAAAGCCAGCGAAAAACTGACGCAGGTCGGGGGTAACGCTCGCAGAGTCGGCCAGGTATCGCTGGTACTCGGTATCGAGGTACTCAGCATTCCAGCCGTTGACGGCGGGGCGATTCACACGGAGAGGTACTTGGGAGGCGGGATTCGTCATGGCAGGGCCTGTATTTCGGTGCGCAGGGCGTAGTCGGTCCATCAACAGCACGAAAGGTCGCAAACGGACTATCAATACCCAAACATAGTCCGATCATTGCTCTTGAGATGGTAGGTTGAATGGGCCACTACGGACAGAAGTTTGTTTCCAGTGAGGCTGGGCAGCGTCACGCGTGAGCGAGAGATTCTCAAGTTGATAGTGGCAAGTATTTGTTGGCGATGGAGCGTGAGTGTTGCCCCTCACATGCACAGCCAAAGCCAAACACGATCAACCAAAGCGACCGGAGATGTACTCTTCCGTCATCTGCTTGGCCGGGTTCTGAAATATCTGGCCTGTCGCCCCGTATTCGACCAATTCACCTAGGTACATGAAAGCGGTGTAGTCGCTGACGCGGGACGCCTGGTGCATGTTGTGTGTCACGACGATGATGGTGACGCGCTCACGCAGTTCGCGCATCAGTTCCTCGATGCGAAGGGTTGCGATGGGGTCGAGCGCGCTGGTGGGCTCATCAAACAGCATCACCTCCGGGTCAGTCGCCAGTGCGCGAGCGATGCACAGGCGCTGCTGCTGCCCGCCCGAAAGGCGATAGGCGTTGTCCTGGAGGCGGTCCTTGCATTCTTCCCACAGCGCTGCCCCGCTCAGTGCCTTCTCAACTTCGATACCAAGCGCGGCCTTGTTGGTGATGCCGCGAAGCCTGGGTCCGAACGCGACATTCTCGAAGATGGTCTTGGGAAATGGATTGGGCTTCTGGAAGACCATGCTGATGCGCATGCGCACGGTGATCGGGTCGATGCCAGGGCCTACGAGGTTCAGTCCATCGGGATGCAGGATAATCTCGCCACTGTACTTGGTATCCGGATACAGGTCGTGCATGCGGTTGAAGCAACGCAGCAGGGTGCTCTTGCCGCAACCCGAGGGGCCGATGAGCGCGGTGATCCGCTTATCGTAGATCGTCAGGTTGAGGTTCTTCAGGGCCTGAAACTTGCCATAGTAGAAGTTCAGGTTCTTGACCTGGGACTTGATGGCCTGGGTCGGGTCAACAGGCGCGACGCCACGCTCTCCGGGGGCTTCGGAAACTCGCGGCGATGAAATGTTGGGGCCGCTTGCCATAGTTGCGCCAGTTCCCTTGTGTGTGCCCGCCGTGACCATAGCGTTTCTTTCAACAATTTCCTATCAACAGTTGCCGACGCAGCCCAACTCGTTTCCTCACATCACCACTGCAGACGCTTGCGCAATCGCACTCGCAAGAATATCGCGACAGCATTCATCGCCAGCGTGACCAGCACAAGCACGACTCCCGCCGCGGCCGCATTGATCTGAAACGCCTGCTGCGGTCGCGACACCCAGTCATAGACCTGAATTGGCAGCACAGTGAAACTCGACGAGAGCCAGTCCAGCGGCCCATGACGCCCCGCACCGGCGGGAATCTTGAGTGCTTCCACCACGCCACTCGTGTCTATTCCCAGTGCGATACCGCCCAGTTGTTCATTCTCGATGCGAAGGTGCCCGTCCTCGTCGAATCGAGCGGTGACATCGGGTGCTGCTTCGAGAGCCGCGAGCACCTGGTCACCGGTCGCATTGGCGGGAATGGGAATCGAACGCGTCACGCGCACCATCTGATAGTTACTTGCGCCCGCCGATTCATCGGGAAGTTCGAGTCGCACTTGCATCAGTCCGTCTCGGGTCGGGGGGATCAGTGGCTGAGTCTGCTGGGCCTCGACAATCGCCGACTTGCCCACGGCTTCAAGCGGCCAGATTTTCTCGCTGAAGGGCACTGCGGGCGTGGTGGTAATGTACGCCAAGGCACCAATAGTCACAAGCGGAGCGGTCTCTCCGATCGCCCGGCTCATGGCGATGATGCAGCCAGTGAGAATGCCACTGAGGGAATAGGGCAGGATGTGATGCTTGACAGTCTGGAGACGCGATGCCCCGCACGCAAAGCTGGCCTCGCGAATGCCCTGCGGGATGGAGCGAATGGCTTCGCGAGTGGCGACAATGATGATCGGCAACACGAGCAGCCCGAGCGTAAGGCCCGCAGTGAGGATCGATTGGCCGGTCTTGAGTCCATAGACAAGCAGGCCCAGTGCCATCAAGCCCCAGATGATCGAAGGCACGCCCGCGAGGTTTGCGATGTTGATCTCGATGATCGTCGTGATCCACGATTTTTTCGCGTATTCTTCGAGATAGATGCCCGCCGCGATGCCGAGCGGGATCGCTGTGACCGCCGTCACGAGCATGACGAGAGCAGTGCCCAACAGCGCGGTCTTGATGCCCGCCTTCTCGGCGTCGTTGGACTGTGAACGCTCAAGAAAACTCCATTCCAGGCGAGGCCACGCGTCGCTCACCAGGTCCGCCACCAGCACAACGAGGATCGCGATGCACATCGCAGACAGAGCCGCGCCTAAGACCATGAAAATCCGATCCCACAGTTTGCGGCGCTCGATCAGGCGTTGAGCGCTCGAAGAGCGGAATCCCGCCGCCCTCCCGGATATGTCGGTGGATGCGCGAGCCGTCGGACTTGCTCGATCCCGTGGCACTAGTACGTCTCCTTGTATCGCTGGCGCAGCCAGTAGCCCGCGACGTTGAAGACCAGCGTCAAGAGCAGCAGCGTCAGGCCCACCGCGAAGATGGATCGATAGCCGATGCTGTCCACGGGCAAATCGCCCTTGGCCACTGACGCGATGAAGGCTGTCAATGTCTGGGCCTGCTGGAGCGGATCAATCGTCAAGTTGGGCTGGCCCCCCGCCGCGACCGCAACGATCATGGTCTCGCCCAGTGCCCGCGACACGGCGAGAATGTAAGCAGCGGATATGCCAGAGAGAGCGGCGGGAAAGACAACCTGAAGGCAGGTCTGGAACTTGGTGGCACCCATCGCATACGCGCCTTCGCGCAGACTCTTGGGCACAGCACGCATGGCATCTTCGGAGAGACTGGCTATGTAGGGCACGATCATGAAACCCATGACCAGCCCAGCGCCCAACATGTTAAATCCGCCCAACTGATGCCCGACGAGGCCGAACATTTTCTGAAGGATCGGAATGACAAAGAGCAGTGCGAAGTATCCAAAAACAACCGTGGGCACAGCACTCAGCAACTCAAGCACGGGCTTGACACTCTCACGCAACTTTGTCGGTGCGTACTCGCTGAGCCAGAGAGCCACGATCGTGCCCACTGGCACCGCCACCAGCAGGGCCACCGCAGTCGTCACAAGCGTTCCGGCGACGAGTGGCAGCACGCCGAAGCTGGGCGGAGCAAACTGCGGCCCCCAACTCGTGTCTGTCAGAAACACGGACACGGGCACCTCGCGGAAGAACGCCATAGCCTCGTAGACCAGCGTACCCACGATCAGCAAAGTGATGAGTACGCCCGATGCCCCGGCGAGGAACAACAAGGCTTCAACAAACCGCTCATCCCACGCAACAGCGCGCTTGTCAATCCGCGCCCGCCTCGTCCGCGCCGGGCTGGTGTTGGACGCAAGGCTGGTGCTGGTCGCCTGATTGGGAGCAATCGCATCGGCCATGCACACCCATCCTGGAAGTCTGACACGCTGAGCAAAGATTCGCTACGAGTTCCTTAGCCCGCGAGCCGGAACGCTGCTTCAAAAAAATTACCACGGAGCCATTTCGCCGAGTCGCAAGAACATGTACAACTTACTTGGGAGGATGTTCGCCCTGCTTGTCTTCATGTTTGTCTTCTAGTTTCTTCGGCTCGCTCGCCTCCATGGAGAGGGGGCGAGAGAACATCTCATCAACATGCATCCCGACCGCCGAATGTCCACCAAAGGCAGTCCCGGTCTGGCGCTTGCGGACGCGCTCGAGCGCAGACTCATAAGCCTTTTCGGGCAGCGGCACGAAACCCTCTTCCTTAATCTGATGGTGGCCTTCGCCCACGAAGAACTCGACAAAGCGGCGAACTTCGGGGCGTTCAAGGCTCTTGCGGTTCACATAGATGAAGACGGGACGACCGAGCGGCGTATACGTGCCATCGGCGACGCTGTCGTTGGAAGGTGCCACCGCGTTGCCGGTCGTGGGATTGACGATCGGCACCGCGCGCAACTGGTCCTTGTTATGGATGTAGTACGAGTATCCGAAGTATCCCAGCGCATGCACATCTCTGCTGATTCCCTGAACCAGCGTGTTGTCGTTTTCGCTGGGGGTGTAGTCGCTGCGACTGGCTCCCCTTGTGCCCATTACGGCTTCAGTGAAGTAATCGAAGGTGCCTGAATCGGTGCCGGCGCCAAATAGTGTCAATGATTGCTCGGGCCAGCCCTTGCGAATGTCGCTCCACTTCATCACGACATCCTTCGCCGCAGGCTCCCACATTTTCTTGAGTTCCGCGACGGTCAGTTTGTCGACGAATGTGTTCTTGGGATTGACGACGATTGTCAAAGCATCAAAGGCGATCGGAAGTTCAACATACTCGATACCAGCATCCTTGGCCTTCGCCATTTCTTCCACCTGAATCGGACGGCTGGCATTGGCAATGTCGATCTCGCCGCGAACAAACTTCTTGAATCCCCCGCCAGTGCCCGAAGTGCCTACTTCGACCTTGATATTGCGAACCTTCCCCTCGAAGGCCTCGGCAATGGCGGACGTGACAGGCTGCACAGTGCTCGAACCGTCGATCTTGACCGCAGCCTGAGCCCAAGCAGAGGGAGTGAAGACCGCCCCAAGCGACAGCGACCCAAACATCGCGACCATGCCGACCACACACCGATTGCTCATACCAAGTACCTCCAAGGTTCACCGCTGGCCCTGAACCGTCGCCCGTGCAACTTTTCACTTGCACTTCGTTCCATGGTCATACGCCTCAAAAACTTCGACGTTGTGATCGAATCAGGCTGCAAGGCGACCATTGTGCATCCATGTGCTGGGAATACACCCTGTGCTTCGTTAAGATTGTGCTAATTGACGCTTGGGCAACGGTTGAGTGACAAGCTAGCAGCATTGGTCAACTGGGACAGAACAGTCCCGTTTGGAAGCAACCACGTCCATTCTCCGCTCAAGAGCCTTTGACTTCCGGCTTGGCCTCTTCGGTCTTCTTCGCCTCTGGCCCCAGCAGTTCATCGATCCGCTTCAGCATCGCCGCGTCGTCGGGCTTGATGCGGCTGTCGTATTTTGCCACTACTTTGCCCTCGCGATTGACTAGATACTTGGTGAAGTTCCAGCCCACGTCACCGCCGATCGGTGATGCCTGTGTGGTGAGCGTCTTGTAGAGGGGATGGATGTCCTCACCCTTGACCGAGATTTTCTCAAACATCGGGAAAGTCACGCCATACTTGGCCGAACAGAATTCCTTGATCTCGGTATTGGTGCCAGGCTCCTGGCCCATGAAGTTGTTGGCAGGGAAGCCAAGAACGACCAATCCACGGTCATGCTTAGCTTGGTACAGCGCTTCGAGGCCTTTGTACTGGGGCGTAAAGCCACACTTGCTCGCAACGTTGACCATGAGCACGACCTTGCCCTTGAACTGAGCCAAGTCGACATCTTTGCCATCAATGTCTACGACCGTGCAGCCCAGCACGTAGGGGTCGGTGGCGGGCTCCTTGGCCCTTTCCTCCGAAGGTGGTGAGGCAGGAGCCGAGGCTGGTGCGGTAGTAGCAGGAGTTGGTTGGGTTGTCGGTGTGTCCTGATGGGCCACCACTCCCGCGACGGCGAGCACACCGACCACGCCAAACGCCGTCATGCCGAACTTGCAAAGGCCACAGGAAGAAGACAATGCCATGCTTGGAATCTCCGTATCGACACTCGCTCGCAAATAGATCGCCCAGGGAAATCACGAGCAAATGGACTCCTGAGTGTAGTTCGCCATTTCGTTGTGGCCCGCAACGCAAGCCACACAACCACCCTGTTTGCAGTGAGAGCGTGCAGCATGCAAACCCAGTACGGAGTCCATATCATTCGAGGTGTTTACGCTCACACGCACAGTGCGGTGCTCCATTCTTCCCGACACTTCAGCAACGCAAGACCTGCCCAATCACAACGCGTATGCGGGCTGGCCTTCGATGCACACGGTGGGTGCGCACATCGCACTTGACGTGACGGTGCAAGGCGAGTTGAGCGACACGGGATATCTGCTGGACATCAAGGTGATTGATCGGGCCGTTCGCGATGCTGTGCTGCCACTGCTCCAAGCCGCGTATCGAGAGTCTTTCGCGGGCGAGCCAGCCTCCTCCCCCACTTTTGTTCCCACTCCGGTCCCCGCGCTGACCCCCTCGCCCATCATTGATCGCTGCGCCACAGCCCTGGACGCGAGTCTGCGTTCAGTCGCCAACAACGCTCTGCTTGCTTCCCTTCGCTGGCATCTTTCGCCCATGCTCAGCCTGGAGTTTGTCATGGCCAACCCCCAATCCGTCTCCATGCGTCAGCGTTTTGACTTCGCAGCGGCCCATCGTCTGAACATGCCCAATCTCTCCGAGGAGCAGAATCGCGCGCTCTTCGGAAAGTGCAACAACCCGCGCGGCCATGGACACAACTACCAGTTTGAGCCGTGCGTGCAGGTTCCCGTTGGAGGCCTCGCGTTGCCTCTCCATGAGTTCGAAGCCATCGTCTCGCGCGTGCTGCTCGACCGCTTCGACCACAAGCACTTGAACGAAGACACTGTCGAGTTCGATGTCGATCGGGGTGGCCTCAACCCCAGCGTGGAAAATATCGCGAAGACGTTTTACGACCTGCTGGCTCCAGAACTGGTGAGCAGGTATCCCGCGGTCCAACTTGCGAGTATCACCGTCTGGGAGACGGATCGGACGAGCGCGACGTATCCAGGCGCATGATGAAAACAATGAGAAATAGAAAAACGATGAAGACGGTGCAAGCCGATCGCGACGGATGGCCAAGCCACACGGCTTGGGCTCAGAAGAACCGGCTCAAAGGATTTCGACAACTTTGAACGTCTTCACGCCGCGCGGCGCGTCCACGCGAATCACTTCGTTGATACGAGCCTTGAGCAAGGCCTGGCCCATCGCGCTGCCCTGCGTGACTTCGACATAATCTGCGGGCATGGCCACGCTGGCTTCGCCCACCAGTTTGTACAAGTCCTCATCGCCATCCTTTTCGTCGCGCAGTCGCACGGTGCAACCCACGAAGACCGTGTCGGCAAGTACCTTGGTCATGCGCTCATCGATCACGCTCATGTTGGCGATGCGATCCTGGAGCCTGCGAATCTCGGCCTCGTCAATGCCCTGCTGCTCGCGTGCGGCGTGGTAATCGCCGTTCTCCTTGAGATCGCCATGGGAACGAGCCTCCGCGATACGCATGGACATGGCCCCGCGGCTGTTGATCAGCGCGTTCAAGCGTACTTCCAGTTGTTCTTTCTCGACCTTTGTGACCAGTTCCATGGCAGACCTCTTCAACACTCAGCACTTCATGTGAATCGAAAACGCCCCACCACGGGCAACCGCCCGCTCGTCACTTGTGTCCCATTGGTCATGGGGAGAGGTAATGTTATCCCGCGAGCCGTTCCGTCGCGCCGCGCCGCACCCGCACCACAGCCCACGCCCATACACCCATCGCGACTGCTCCCAGCACGCCCAGCGTCCCCCAAGCCAAATCGTCCATCTCTACCGTCTTGCCCTGCCAGCCCTTGGGCTGGGTGAGCAACCATGTTCCCGATGCAGGTGATGTGAGCATTAGTACCTTCTGCAAGGAACTCTCCTCGCCGCCACGTTGCAGGGCCATCAGGCCTGGCCCCGCCAAGGCGACGACAACGAAACCCAGCATCACAGCTGCGCGCACAACCCCCCGCCCGCTGCTCACGCCTTGCTGCTCCCTGCCAAAGACACCCGCCAGCATGCCCGCAACGATCATTCCCCACAACGCCAACCAAAGCAACATGCCAGCGCAGGCATCCAGTGGCCAGGCTGCCATCCAAGGCAAGGCTTGGGGTGCAATCGCGCCGGCAACTGGAGCGAGCACAAGAAACCAATCCGCCCACATTGAAGCAATTGGTCGACGTGGCGGCTCCTGACTGAGCCGCACCAGCGGCCAGACGATCCACAGCCCGATCGCAAGCGAGACCATCAGCAGACGAGCCGCAGGGCGATAGACGTCGGGCGCGATGAGGCCGAACCATCCCAGCCCCGAAAATGCCGTTGCGATAATGCCAAAGACATAGAAGACCCAGAAGGCCGCGAAGGAGCGAGGCTCGCCCCGACGATGGGCAAACGGATCGGGGCCCTGCTTGGGAGGTAGCAGGCCAAGCCCGGGACGCGGGGTCGTGGCGAGTCCAGAAATCGGGACGTAGTTCAGGCTCGACGACTGATGAGCCGTCTCATCTGCCTGAACAGTCTGCACAGCACTTGAGGATTGTTCAACAGCATCAGCCACGCGAGAATGGTTGGCCTAGATTCTGATCAGCACCAGCACCAACTTGAGAACTCAACCAGCTGCTATGCCTGCAAGATAGTGCTCACGGGCTGCGCCGCTTGTCCCCGCCCTGTGCAGTCGCGACTTCGCCCTCAGCCTCGACGGCCAGCACTTCCTGGGCCTTTGCCAATGCATCGGCGGTTGCAGAGATGTCAAACTGCAACTTGCTGTTGTTGACGTAAATCAACGGGTAGCCCGCATCGATACGCTGATGGGTCTGGAAGAGTTGATTGAGGTGGGCCAACTTCTGTGCGCTTGAGACTTCGCCAAGCGCAGGCTTGCTCACGCGACCACCCCACACCACCTTCGTGTTGTATGTCGTCGACACAATCAGGATGCGATCTCGCGAGAAATTGGTCACGTCGATGCCCGCGACCTGCTTGGCCCAGGTCTGGCGCAGCATGACCTGCAAGAGTTCAAGACTCGCGGCGATATCCTCACCACTCCACGCGGCCATGTGATCGACTTCGCCGGTTGATGTCCTGGGAATGCCCATCGCCGCGTTCTCTATCACCGGAAAGTTTGTCTCGCCTGCGGGCTTGAGCAGCGGCATCGGCTTGCCCTCCCAACTGATCAGTTGCTCCATGCCATTACCGCGCACGACAGCAGCGGGCACACGCCAGAATCCTTCGACAATAATCTTGCCGCCAGCAGCCCGAGCAACCGTGGGCGGCTGCGTAAACCAGCCGCTCGCGCCCATGGCCTTGCCCACGCGTTCGAGCGCATCACCGGAAAAACGGTCCAGATCATGGGCGAGGGCAGCTTCCGCGATGTGCGTCAGTGCGTCGCGTTCTACTTCTGGTATCCATGTCTTGCGCTGCGAACCTGGCACGATGGGCCAGCGAATTTCTATCGTGCTCGGAGTCTTGGCAGACAGTTGGGTCGCCCGACGTTCAAGCGGACGCAGGCCCACGACCAATGCAAACACGACCCCCAGCAGCAGCGCGAAGAGGCTGAAGCTCGCGAGCGCCGTGAAAAAGGTGGACCAGGAAAAGGAATTAGAGGCAGACTTGGCCATGACAAAGACCTAACGAATGTGGACGTCTTGGACTGGAGACGCACGAAGCCGCACGCTTCCTGACGAGTAGCAGATAGGTCGGATGTATCGGTCGGCAAGCACAGAGTACAAAAGCAAACAACCCGAGTTTGGCGGCCCCGCAGGTCAAGGACCTGCGGGGCTATCGTTTTTGGCAGTTTGAATTCTCTAGCAGTACTCTCACCCCTATGAATATTCTGTAAATGACCACTGGGCTACGGGAGAAAAAATTAGACAAAAATCGATTTCACTTCTAGCCGATATGACAGAAGCACTGAGTGCGGCATATGCCGCACTCAACCGGAATGACATTCCAGCATTCGCCAGTGTATTTGATCCGCAGATCGAGCGGATCGAACTAGCGGGCTATTGGCAGGGCGGAACCTATCACGGTATCGAAGCCGTGAAGGCACACATCTCGAAGTCGCGCCGAACTTGAGCCGAAGCCAGTTGCGAGCCGGAACGGTTCATCGTCGGCGGCGATCGGATCATTGTGCTCATTCACGTGCGAGTGAGACAGAAGCACGAGATGGAATGGCGTGAAGGGCGTACCGCGGATGTCTACAACTTCCGCAACGGCAAGGCCATTCAGTTCCGCACGTTAATTGACGAACGACAGGCTTTTGAATGGGCTGGAGTCAAATCCTCTGATGCCAACTGAACTTTTCGCCATGCAGGCCGATGAAAACCCGGACATCAATCTCCCATTGGCTCACGAGTTCACCAGGTTCCTGCCATCAAGAAGTGCCGGCATTTCCCCCCTAACGCCCTCCAAGAAAAGTTCTATTGGTGTTCTGTCACCCCGATTTGTTTCAGACTGAAGCCCTTCGATTAGCACATCGGAGGGCTTTCTCGTTACAGCGACGAGACTTGAAGGCACTTTGGCGCGGTTCAACCATCGTGACAAAATGCAGAATTGGACCAATTTGTGAGTTGGAAGTGATGGGATTTGAACTCTGCTTTGCCGCTGTTCGACTCGGTGCCGCCGAAACCACGCCCACATGGGCCTGCATGTTCTTGGTTCGCAGTCTAACTTCGTCGCTCCTACCTTACCTGAACTTCAGCCACACGTTCCAAGTTGTTCGCTCGCCCCGGATGCCCTCATGCCCACCATTACCTTTCGCCCTGTCGTTCTTTTCATGTTCGCCTTGTTCGCAGCGGGCATGGTCGCTTGCGACGGCAAGCCCGGTGATGATGGCGGGAGCAAACCCACGGCCGCTTCACCCTCGGCCACAAACCAAGACGATCGCCAAGTACCACCATCGTCTGACGCTCCGTCGGTCGCTCTGAAGGTCGGTGACAAAATCCCTGATCTCACGCTCAAGAATACCCAGAATCATGACGTCAACGTGTCCGATCTCTATGCCAAGCAGCCCATCGTTCTCACGGTCTACCGCGGGGGGTGGTGCCCATACTGCGTGACCAACCTCAAGGAGTGGCAGGACAAGTTACAGCAAGTCACGTCCCTTGGCGCAGCGGTGATCGCCGTCTCGCCCGAGTCCCCCGAGCACGTCGCCGAAACCGTGGGCAAGGGCCAACTTGCCTATTCCGTCCTCAGCGACTCTACGGGCAACGCTATCAAGGCCCTGGGTCTGGCATTCACGCTGGACGATACGACCCAGAGCAAGTACAAGGGCTATGGCATCGATCTTTCCAAACACAACGCAGACGGCGACTGGGAACTTCCCCACCCCGCTACCTACGTTGTGGACAGTACCGGCGTGATCCGCTATCTCTACGCCAATGAGGACTACAAGCAGCGGGCCAACGTCGATGAAGTCATCTCCGCCATCCGCCAGTTGCGAGATGTCCCTGCGAAGTAGCCTCGCCTCCGCTCCTGCTTGCACCGGCACGCTCAGATACCATGCAACGTCAGCCTATCGCTCTCATCACCGGCTCGTCTCGCGGCATCGGCGCCGAGATCGCGCGGACACTCGCCGCTTCGGGCGCGGCCGTGGCGATCAACTATGTTCGCGACGCTGACTCGGCTCGTGCGGTCGCCGACTCGATCACCGCGCAGGGCGGCACGGCCGACACATTCGTGGCGGATGTCGCCATCCCCGAGCAGGCGGCGGATCTCATTGCCCGCGTTGTCGAGCGATTTGGTGCGCTGCACACGCTGGTCAACAACGCGGGGGTCTATTCCGGCTCGACGCTCGAACAGTCCGACCCCGCCTTGGTCGAGCGGGTCTTCGGCGTCAATGTCTTTGGCCTGCTCGCGGCGACCCGGGCTGCCTCGCCGCACCTGATCGCCGCTGCGGCGCACGCCCCGCCCGGTACAGCCAGCATCATCAATATCACGTCGGTCGCGGCTCGGGCTCACTGGGGAGGAGCCTCGATTTACAGCGCCAGCAAGGCCGCGGCCGAGGCCATGACCCGTTGCCATGCCGCGGAGCTGGGGCCAAAGGGCGTGCGCGTCAACGCCGTCGCCCCTGGTGTCACCGAGACCGACATCAACCGCGCGGGGATGACGCCCGAGTTCCGAAAGAAAGTGAGCGAAGGCACCATGCTCGGGCGCGTGGGCGAGGTGCGCGATATCGCCCCGCTCGTGGCCTTCCTCGCCGGTCCAGGTGCGGCGTGGATCACCGGACAGATCATCGATGCCGATGGCGGGTTTAGGCCGTAGCGTGGGCCGCGTCGTAGAGACAGCACCGGCCAGCGATATTGCCCATCGAACATCCAGTATCCGTTTGGCCCACGCGTCCGCTTCTTCCCGCCTTCGTCTACCTTGAACCCGTGTGGACGGCACTCATGGGGCAGAAAAGACATTTCTGGTCAGCAATCGACCAATCCCCATCTCAGAGACCCGAACGCCCACGATGAAACGTTTTATTCGTGTTCTATCACCCCGGCATTTGGCCAAGTTGTGAAGAGTTCATTTTGAGTATCTCGAGTCTGGATCGATTCCGGTCTGGTCGAGTCAAGCGACATCGATCAACGCCATCCTCAACCAATCTAGCCTCAACCAATCTGGGCTCAACCAATCTTGACGCGGGGCTGCTTCGCCGGGATCGGCTTGGCGGCTTTGGTCGCGGTAGCGACGATGGTGTCAAATAACTTGGGATCGTGAATGGCGATCTCGCTGAGCATCTTGCGGTTCAAGAGGATGCCAGCCCGGCGCAGGCCATTGGTGAACAGGCTGTAGCGTGTTCCACGCATGCGGCAGGCAGCCGTAATACGCGTGATCCAGAGTTTGCGGTAGTCACGCTTGATGCGGCGACGATCGCGGTGGGCATAGACACCAGCGCGGACGACGGCCATCTTGGCGCGATACTTGCTAGTGCTGTTGCTGCCGAAGTGGCCGCGGGCCTTGCGAAGGAGGCGCTTACGGGCTTGGGCGCGTGCAGCGCCTTTACGAACGCGGGGCATAACTCAAACTCCAAACTAGGCTCGATCGGGGCGGGGCTGCTTGCGAAAGCAAGTTCAGAGAATCCCGTCTTGGTTCCCGTCGTGCTGGTGTGAACAAACCGTCGAACCAGCCACGTCACTGTGGCACGGGCAACGCCCGTTGGGTGATCGCATGGCCTTTTTAGGACCATGCAAAGACATCTTTATTTCTTGGCTGGCTTCGTAGCCGCTGCGCCACTTGCAGCCGCTGCGCCAGTTGTAGATGCAGCGGCGGCAGCTGTCCGCTGGGCCTTCTTCTGGGCTGGGCTGGGGCTCTTGCGGAGTGCAGTACGTGGCTGGTCTCGCCCGCGCAGGCGGCGGAAGAGCAGTTTTTCCAGACGCTTCACGTCGGGTCCGCTCATGAAGCCTTCGCGACGGTACTGGCGGAGTTTCTTGCCACCTTTGCCTGAGCGCAAGTGCTTGCGGCCCGCAACACGGTGGCGAATCTTGCCGGACTTACTGATGCGGATACGCTTCAGAAGGCCTTTATGGTTCTTGCTCTTGGGCATAGGTCAGTTCCAGTTCAAGTGAGCCGGCTCGATCAAAGTCCGTTCGACGAGTCGGGTCTAGATGCTAGGCGAGCCGCTCGCCGAAAGCGAGCCGAACAGAGGTTGGTTCCGATACCCCTTGGTTGAGTTCCCGTGAGCGAAAGACCAGAATCCCGACCACGTTCCAAACTGCCACTATCCTATTGGCATGCCCTTGATCAACCGTGCTGGTCCCCGAGCCGTGGCACTTGAGACCACCCTGCTCCTTCATGGTGTGCCCCACGACGCGGCCCTGGGCTTGGCTCGCGACCTGTCCGATGACGTTCGTCAGAAAGGTGCTGAGCCGGCGCTGGTCGGTGTGCTGGCAGGACAACCCGTTGTCGGTCTGACTGACTCGGAACTTGCGGAACTGCTTGACGCGGCTTCTGCCCAAGGCGTACCCAAAGCCAACACCAGCAATCTGGGCGTGCTCATGGCCAAGGGATCGCACGCCGCGACAACCGTCAGCACAACCATGGAACTTGCTGCGGCTGCCGGAGTCAAGGTCTTCGCCACGGGCGGTCTGGGCGGGGTGCATCAAGGCTGGTCGACCAATCTGGATATCTCGACCGATCTCTTTGCGCTGACACGATACCCCGTCGCCGTAGTTGCCAGCGGCGTGAAAAGCCTTTTGGATATTCCCGCGACGAGGGAGGCCCTTGAAACCCTCGGTGTGCCGGTCGTCGGGTTTCAGACGCACTCGTTCCCAGCGTTTTACCTCCGCACCAGCAGCGCGAGCGTCGATGCACGATTTGATGACATTGCCAGCCTGGCAAAATTCGTTTCAAACGAACTTGCGCGGACGGGTCGGGGGGTGCTGGTTGCCCACCCGATTCCTGATGCCGACGAACTTGATCCGCACGACTTTGATCGGTGGCTACTGCAGGCTCGAAAACATGTCGAGGAGCACGGAGCGAAGGGGCGAGCTGTCACGCCCGCATTGCTGGGTGCTTTGCATCTCATATCAGGCGGTGCGACGCTTCGGGCAAACATCGCGCTAGTTCGGTCAAATGCTCGTCTTGCGGGGGCGTTGCGGGTGGCAATGTCAGAATAACTCGCTCGCTTGATGGTCGGAGAATGGTCGGTTGGCACGCAGCATGTGATTCTTGCGTGAATCGCGTAGGTAGTTTGATGATGTTCGGATATGCTGTTATCTCGACCGATATCTGGGCAATGAGCGCCGCTGGTTTTGACCCAGCCTGCTCGCAGCCTGCCTGTTGTTAAACCTCCATGACCACCTACCCCCCCACCATGTCTACCACGCCAATCACGCCGATTCGCCTGCTCTTGCTCGTCGGGCTTGCCTTGGTCGCAACTGCAACCGCTCAAGACTCAGTCTCGACCAATGCAGATTTGGGAAATGGACTGCCTGGCGATGCGCTATCGCCGTTTGCAACGGGCCAGCCCTTTCAGCGCGCAAACTACATCGTCGATCTTGCGACTTTCCAAAGTTCCTGGGGCACGATATTTGGCATCGGGCCGATGCTCAAGTCCGTCAAGGTCAGCCCGACTCGATTCAACGCTGTGAATGGACCCAGTGCCATCAGCACCGCCGTGCGGACAAGTAATCTGACTTCGCCCATCAATTACACATTCTGGAATGTGGCGGGCGCGGGACTCTCACCCACGCAGAACAACACCGGCGCGACCAGCATCGTGCCCCTCTCGGGGGATTCTGCACAGTTTGGCGTGAGCGTCCTGGACTTTGACGAGCAGACCGTCGGCAACTCCCTCGGATTTGTCAACGCCATCACCAGCGCCAGCATCCGCTATCAACCAACCAATCCGACACGTTTGTACGTGACGCGCACGGGTATCGCCCTCAACAGCGCCGCGGCAACCGGCGACACGAGCCAGTTTGGCCTGGGTGCTGTCGAGATCAACGGCTCGACGATGCTGCGTGCGGACGGGTTCCAAAGCCTGGGCACCAACATTCTTCAGGGCGACAATTACTTCTTCGTGAATGCGCCGTCGCGTCTTGAGGGCACTGTCAATAGCATCAGCAACACCGGTCCTGCGAATGCAACGACCTGGCTCCTCAATCGCTCGACGGTTACCAACGCAACCCCCGCGATGATTCCCGCAGAAGCAGGCACGGGCATCTCGGCCGTTCTTGGTGCCAACTTCACCGGGCAACTGGTGACGCGGGCCATAGGCGGAGTGCTGAACTTCCCATCAACCCATCGACCCGACACGCTCGACCATCGCGGCGCAGCATCCTTCTCAAGTGCGCAACTCTGGTCCGCAACACGCGGCACGGGAGCAATTCTCTCTCGCTCCAATGCGGGCGGCGGCAAGACCGACTCGATCAGCGTCTTTGCCGTGACCTCAACCAACACGATCTCCAACGCCCGCACGCTGACCATTCCCTCGACCGTCGCCGATGGTTGCGATGCCTTTGTCTGGCCGATCAATGGTGGCGACTTCCGCCAGTACGACAGCCAGAATGTCTTCCGGGGCGGCACAGGCCCGGTTGCGGTTGGCAAGGACCAGCAAGGTCGCGGGCTAGTGGCTTCGACGATCTACAACGGAACGCAACTTGGCAGCAATAACCCCTTCAACGCGATTCTCGCCGCGCGATTCGATCCTGCCAACTCCAACCCCGCACAGTGGACCACGATCGCCTGGGTTGATACGCAGAACAACGACGGCAAGGACCTGCTTGGTGACTTTGGCATCGACGGTGCACCGGGCACCAACGACGCAGGCGAGAACGATGGCGTGATCAATCAACTCGACGCGCCGATCGGCCGGCTTGCTTCGCTTGCGGATGGGCCAACCGGCTTCACAGGTCCATCGCTCTCCGCTCCGGCGTTTGACAGTGCCGGGAACGCGTACTTCGTCGCCAGCGTCGCGCTCCGCAAATTTGCGGGCAACGTGATTCAGGAAGAACGTGACATCGCGCTGATTCGCGGCGTTTACAACCCTGCCTCGTTCTGCTACCAACTTGAGGTCCTGCTTGAGCAGGGCATGACGTTCGTCGGCGCAAACAGCGCCCGCAACTACCGCTTGGCGTGGATTGGCCTTGCTGATGAAGACTCCATCGCCTCCTCGTCACTGTGGTCGGGCAACGTTGCCAGCGAGCCATGGGCGGGCAGCACACAGACCTCGCAACTGCCCACCAGCGCGCCCCAGCATCTGGGCGGCCTCGCCCTCTCCGCCCGCATCGTCTACGACCGTGACCAGAACGGCCAGTTCAACGATCCCACTTCGGTTGGTGGCGTGCAATCCTCGCCCGACGAAGCGTACAACGTCGTGCTCTACGTCGGCAATATCACGCCCGTCGGCCCCTCGTGCGACTCGATCGACTTCAACAACGACGGCTCGTCATTTGATCCGACCGACATCGACGCGTTCATCTCGGTCTTCTCCGAGGGGCCCTGCGTCCCCGCAAACGCGACCTGCAACGACATCGACTTCAACAACGATGGCTCGGTCTTTGACCCCTGCGACATCGATAGTTTCCTGCTCATCTTCAGCGAAGGTGCCTGCACACTCTGCGGCGAATGATCGTTGACTTTCCACCACGGGATATTTCTCACACGGGTTATATCAGAGAGTCTGCGTGCTCAGTTGCCCAGCTTTGCTCGCAGCATTGCTCGCGTCTCATGCGTCGCGACGATCTGTGCGGACAAGTCCGCTCCGCGCCGCACCGTCGCGCCATCCATCGACCCGTCGATCTGATTGAGCAGCGCCTTGGTCGCTCGCAGCGCCTGCGGTCCGCCTTGGGATAGTCGCTGTGCAATGGTCATCGCCGCTGCGTCGAGTTCGGGTGCGGTCGCGACGCAGTGATCGACCAGGCCGATATCTAAGGCCTGCTGCCCAGTCATCAGCCCGCCACTGAGGAGCACGCGACGCGCTCGCCCCGCGCCAATCTTGCGAACCAGCCACGGTGCTACTACTGCGGGACACACGCCAAGGTCCACTTCCGGATACCCCATCTTGCTCTGAGCATGCGTGATGGCGATGTCGCAGACGCAGGCAAGTCCGCACCCGCCTCCGATGGCCGCACCGTTGACCTTGGCAAGCGTCACCATCGGCAAGGCACGAATCTTGAGGGTCAGTTCCGCAAGGGTGTGCAGCAGGGTGTGGGCGGCATCCGCATCGTCGAGCACTGCTTTGAGGTCCATCCCCGCGCAGAATGCTTTGCCGGCGCCGGTCATCACACACACGGTGACATCGAGCCGAGTCGCCAATACATCGACCTGGGCATGCAAGTGCCGCAGCAACTCAAGCGAGAGTGCGTTGCGTGCCTCCTCTCGCTGAAAGGTCAGTGTCGCGATGCGACCGGCAATATCGAGCGAAGCAAGCGGTGTCATGGTTCAGGATAGCGATGTGCAGTCGTTTCGGGCCATGCCTGCCGACTACTAGGACCCGGCCCCACCCCCGGCCCCTTGCCCGCCGCCGCCCACACCTGGGCCAACAGTTCGCGCTCTTCTGCCTTGCCCACCAGACCCAACGACACGGCCAGGGCCTGATCCATTAGCGATTGATCGTTCGATCCGTCGATCTGATTCATCCATCGCTTGGTTGCTTCGACAGCGTGGCGAGGCTTGGCAGCGAGTGCGTTCGCAACTTCGATCGCTCGCGCCTCGCACGCATCGCGCGTGGGCAACGACTCGCTTGCCAAGCCGATCCGCACCGCATCGATGCCAGAGATCAACTGGGTATGCAGCAGCCGGGCCCGCGCTGCTCCGTACCCGGTCGCAAGGGCCAGTGTCGGTGCCGAGACCGCGGGCGAGATACCGAGTTTGAGCACGGGATAACCGATCAAGGCCTGGTCGGTGGTCAACACCACGTCCGCCCCGCCCAGAATCGCGCACCCGCCAGCAATCGCTGCACCATGGGCGCTCACCACCACCGGACACGCAGCCTCTCGCATAGCCCTAATGCAATGCGAAAGTCCCGAGAGCAGTGCTCGCATGACCGTGCCATCGTCCTTGCATAGTGAGAGGTCAAACCCGGCGCAAAATGACTCCCCTTCGCCTGAGAGAACCATTGCGCCCGCCACCGTGCCCAATCGACGTACCTCGCTCAGCAATTCGTCGAGCATCGCCGGAGTCAGGGCATTGCGTTTCTCCGGACGTGCGATCGTGACAATAGCGATATTCGCTCGCAATATGCTCTGGATGAAACCGCAGGGCTGATCGTGTTCTTGTCCTTGCATTAGACGCCGCTCCTTGCACCGGCCACGATCTGGCGGGCGAACATCGCGGTGGCTTCTAACCTGCCCTCATCCACGCCGCACGAAAAGCCCAATTCACGCAGTGTTCGCACGAGCAGTTCTGTGCTGATGTTGCCGGGGGCGGGCTTCCCGGGCAGGCTTGCATAGGGGCATCCACCAAGGCCAGCAACCGAGCCATCAAACGAGACCATGCCCATGTCGAGCGCGACTTTGACGCAGTCGGCGGCGTGTCCGAACGTATCGTGCAGGTGCAGCGTGAGCGATGGGTGATCGGTGCGGCGCGTGGGCCACTGGCGAAACTCGTTCAGGAGCGCATGCATGCTCGAAGAATCACCGGCGCCGATCGTGTCGCCCAGATCGATCTCGTCCACGCCCAGTTCCCAGAGTTGGTCCGCGACGCGACGCACCGCTGATGGCAGGATGGCCCCTTCGAATGGACAGGCAATGACGCAGGACACATACCCGCGCACCAGCAGTCGGTGCTCTCGGGCCGATGCCAGGACGGGAACGAATCGCTCGATCGTCTGCGCGATGCTCGCGTTGGTGTTCTTGTGCGCGAACGTCTCGCTCGCGGCGGTAAAGACCGACACCTTGTCGATCACGCGATGCTGCGCGTTGGCCTGAATGGCCGAATGCATGCCTTGCAGGTTTGGTACGAGGGCAGAGAGTATCTTTGTCGGGAGATTTTTTGCCGGGCTCGAAGAAGGCGGTGCCCCGGTTCCTTCCGACCTAGCGGACAGTCTCAATCCTGCACAGACTTCTGCTGCATCACCAAGTTGCGGCACCCACTTGCGACTGACGAAACTGGTGACTTCCACCTCGTCCACGCCCGTCGCACTGAGCAGTTCTATCAGTCGTACTTTATCCGATGTTGCAATGATGCCCGACTCGTTCTGCAAGCCATCGCGGGGCGAGACATCCGTGACTCGAATTCGCTGCGATGGATCAGCCATGAACAAGCGTACGACTCGTTCGAGCACTGTCAGCGCAGAGCAGCAGAAAGCAAAAACTCAGCAGGGCTCGCACATCTCTGGACGCTACGAGCCCTGCGAGGAGGGGGCGTGAGGAATTGATATTGTTTTAAGCTACTCGTCGTCGCGCTTATCCCGGGCGATCTGGGCATAGGCGTTGTGGTTGTGGATGCTCTCAAAGTTTTCGGAAGAAATCTCGTAACTGACGATCTGCTCGTGGCGTTCCAGCGACACGGCCAGGTCGCGGATGATGTCCTCGACGAACTTGGGATTGTCGTACGCAGCTTCGGTGACGTACTTCTCATCGGGCCGCTTGAGCACGGCAAAGACCGGGCAACTGGCCGCGTTCTCAAGAATCTGGACGAGGTCCTCGATCCAGAGCAGACCATTAAACCGAACTTTCGCCTCGATGCGGCACCTCTGGTTGTGCGCGCCGTACTCGCTGATCTCCTTGCTGCACGGGCACAGACTCGCTGCGGGCGCTGCGACCTTCATCGTGAAGTCCGTGGTCCCGTTCGCGGTGCACTCAAAGGTGACTTCATAATCCATGAGGCCCACCGCCCCAGTGACGGGCGCAGCCTTCTTGACAAAGTATGTGAACGTGCAGGAGAAGTGGGCCGTCTCCGCGTTCAAACGTTCACAGATCGCGCGGGTCACTTCGGGGATGCGCAGCGGAGTGAGCGGCTCGCTCGCCTGTGCATTCAGCACCTCGAGGAACCGACTCATGTGCGTGCCCTTCTGGTGATGGGGCAACGACACATACATGTTGATTTTGGCGACCGTGGTTTGCGTCTCGCCCGACTTGGTGCGAAGCACCAAGGGGTACACGACATCCTTCACGCCTACGCGATCAATTGGAATTCGCCGAGCGTCCTGCGTCGACTGGATATCGGGCATCGACTGCTTCTCGGTGGGCTTGCGGTTGCTGTTATTTTGTTTCACTGTGGTCGTATCAGACTCGGTCGATCGGATGCTGCTTGGGCCGGGTCGGCGGGCCATGTCATACTCCTGCTCGGGCGGCAAAGATGAGGCACCATTGAGGCCCACTAAAGGTGAGGCTTGTGCAAGATCGAGAGCCGTAGCGGGGGATCGTAGCGAGTTGCCATTCTGCATCACATCTGCTTTCGCGTCGTGTCCGGACTGGATGCGGCATCATGCCTGAAGCAAGCAGTTTGAAGCCCATTCAATCACTACGTACGGTTGCATGCCACCGCATTCCCACGAAACACCCCACGAAGCCCTTGGCTTCGCAATTGGTACTGGTTTGATGCCGGTACTCCCAAAATGTTTCGGACAACTACCAGCGAGTTATCGAGGTGCAATCGCTGGCCTGGGCACCGCAGACTCCCCGGACGGCGCGGGTGCAACCGGTTCAACTTCGGGCTTCGCGGTCGGCTGTGTTGCCGGCTGCTTGGTCGCAGGAGTCGCCACACTTCGCAGTGGATCGATGCGCACAGGAGTGATGAGATTCAACTGCAGCGAACGATCCAGTGCATTCTCACCGACAACACCAACGATCTGGCCCAGGTACCGATCCAGATCCAATTCGCTGCCCTTGCGGATGTAGCCAAGCGTGCGAGGCGACGTACCGCCAACGCTCACGACACGATACATCAGGGGCAGTCGATCGCCGTTGTAGACGGTGCTGGGCTGCAAAACCCCGACGATGTTGTAGACCCGTGCAGCCGCAGCCAGGTCCATCTGCTGATTCGCCACTTGCTCGTTCTGTTGAAGGGTGGAAGCGGCCGCCTGCTGGCGATGAAGCGCATCGCGGAAGTCACGCCGAACCTTGAGCGCCTCGACCCGCTGCTCCAACGCAGCACGCCGACGCGGCTGGTTCACCTCGACTCGTTCGATGGCCACCTGATACTGTCCGATCAGTTCATCGACCTCGCTGCTTTCGACAGGCTCACGCCACACCCGCTGAAAAGTGCGCTCCAATTGTTCGGGGGAGGGATTGCTCAGATCGGCGATGGTGTTGGTCTCTGCATCACCAACTGTCGTATCTCCAGCGGTGGTATCCCCAACTGCTGCATCCATGGAATCAGGAATGATCACATCGCCAGCCCCAAGCGTGCGCACAGGATTGCCAGCGCCTGGCGTGTTTGACTGGTAAGATGAATCACCAGTCACTCTGGAACCGGGCAGAGAGCTGCCATCCGAACTCGCCTGCTCGCTGTCTGTTGAGTCATCGTTCTTTGCTATTGGGCTAGGAACAGTCTCGGAAGTCGCAATGGTCACATTGGGCAATTGTGGCAATGCCTTGCCCGCGGCCCAATACTGATCGACCTCGCTCTTGGTGGCGCGACGCAGTCGACTGCTGGGCACATATCCCCGGGCTTCGGGCGGGGCAACAACCTTGTACCCCACCACAATCTCCCCCTCTTTGATCGTTTCGACGAGCGTGAGGCTCGTGCCAGTCGCCAAGGGCGCATCTGTCAACATCTTCCACGACCAGGCATATCCCTGTGTCTGGTTGATCGCACGCAGTTGGCTCTCCTTGGCCAGAGCGACCTTCGACTCCTGCAGCGTCGCATCCTTGGCATCAATGAACGCCTCGATGCCAACCGGGTAAAGCACACGATTCCAGCCCTGGGTCTCGCCATCGATCACCAGGATCGTGCCGGTCGTCAGTCCATGCACCGAGTAGAAGTTCTGGCTGGGGCCGCAGCGAAGATTCGTCGAATCCTGCGTGACCATCGCGTAGTACGGCGAGACGCTCTGCACCTGAGACAGGGCGACCGATCCGCCCGCAAGGCATGAGACCACGATCGCCGTGGGAAACGTCTGAAAACCAACACGACCAAAGAAGTTATTCATCATGACATGGGCCTCCTGCCGTTGGAACCGGTATGGCGACCGGCGTGATCTTCAAACTGACATCCGTGCCAGAAGCATGTGCAGGCTATTCCTGCGCGTTGCGCAAGGATAGTCGATTCTCGGGCGGTTCGCAGGCCACTCGCCATATTTCATCGAAACTGTCCAGCATGGGCAGGTTTGGCGGATAAACTGTCGTAACGACGGTTCTGGGAAAGACTGCCGAGAGGCCACATCCTAATCGTCCGTCCCCCGCGCCTCCCCGTCCCGCCCGCTCCCGCTCCAGCCCTTCGGCACGATGCGCTCACGATCGTGGCCGTTGCCAAGCATGGACGGGTCATGGCTCCGCACGTGTTGTTTGGTTTTTCCTCCGTGCCTCGCGACTGCCCTATGCGTTGTCGTCCCCCCCGCGTGCCCGACTCCCTGCCACCTCGCAGTTCGCACCAGACCGCCCCGCTGGGGAATGGCTTGGCGATGCCCATGGGCTTTGCCATTGCCGGACTGCTCTCGCTGCTTTGCGGCGGATGCCAGTCAACGAGCCCGATGGCGGAGCAGTCCGAACGCCAACTCAAGCGGTCTCTTATCGAATCCGCCGAGCGCGAACTGGAAGATTCCAAGGGCCAGCCACTACCCGTGGTGACAGATCGGGATGAGGGTGTCGATCGCCTTGAGATGCGCCCTGACATCAAGTTGGAACTCGAACAGATGGCAGGTCCCGGCGCGTATGTCAACAGCCAGCCGGTGCTAGGTGTCGACCTGACCGGACGCAACGTCCGCACCGTCACAGTCAACCTTGAGCGCGTGGTGCGCAGCGTCATCGAGCAGAATGTGCAGATTCAATTCGCACGCCTTCAGCCCGCCATCACAGAATCGCAGGTTCAGGCCGCGGAGGCCGCCTTCGACTGGACGCTGCTGAGCACGCTGAACTACACGAACCAGGATTCTCCACGCGTCTCCACGCAAGGCAGCACGATCTTCAACGACGAATCCCAGACCGTCGCGGGTAGTGTGGCACTGCGTCGCCCGTTGATTGGCGGCGGGCGATTCGCGATCCAGAACGATTGGTCGTATGCCGACAACAGCACCACGGGCATCAACTCACGCCCCAATCCCGCGCAGCAGACCTCGCTGAGCCTGCAGTGGGACCAGCCCTTGCTCCGCAACTTTGGCAGCGACGTGTCGAAGGCGGAGATTCGCCTCGCCCGCAACCAGCAGCGTGTGAGCATCCAGCAACTGCGGCGCGAGTTGCTGCGCACCACGACCGATGCCGAGCGCACATACTGGTCGCTGGTCCGTGCGTATAAAGACCTGCTCATCATTCAGGGACTCGTACGCAGGGGCGAAGAGGTTCAGGCCCAGGTGAAGGCACGCGTCGACATCGATGCCAACAGCGCGCAGGTTGCGGACGCAACCGCCCGTGTCGAGCGGCGCCGAGCCGACTTGCTGCGGGCGCAGACGCAGCTCCGCGTAGTCAGCGACCAGTTGAAGGTGCTGATGAACGATTCCAACTTTCCAGTGGGATCAGAACTGGTGCTCCTACCCGCCGACGCTGCGCAGGATGCTCCCATCAAGTTCAATCTCGCGGAGAGTGTGCGGACATCGATCCAGAATCGACCCGAGATTCAGCAGGCGATTCTCTCCATCGACGACGCCTCGATCAGGCAGTTGGTCGCGGATAATGCACGCTTGCCGGACCTTAGTTTTCGACTCCAGACGCGATTCTCAGCGCTCGACAACTCCACTGGACAGGCGTATATCTCGGTGCTTGACGGTTCCTTTGTCGATTACGTGGCAGGCTTGAACTTTGAAGTGCCCATCGGCAACCGCCGTCCGGAGGCCGAGTTCCGCAGACGTCGGTTGGAGCGGATGCAGTCGGTCCTCAGTTATCGCAACAGCGTGCAGCAGGTTGTCAACGAGGTGAAGGCGGCGCTCAACCGAGTTGTTCTCAATTACTCCCTGATCGCACAAACCCGCACGGGTCGCTACGCGGCCACCGATGCCCTGCGTGTGCTGCAGGTCGAAAAAGAACAGGGTGGCGGCTATACCGTTGAACGCCTCGACATCGAACTCAACCGCCAGGAACAACTGGCCTCCGCCGAGCGAGACGAAATCGAGGCCCTGACCGATTACAGCACGGCCATCGCCGACCTCTTCCTCGCGATGGGCACCACGCTCGAACGCAACAACGTGGAGTTTGTGGTCCCCACCACCGAGGATGAACTGGCCGCGACCAAGTCGGACACCTCGTCTGATGACGTTCCTGTGGAAAGCGACAAATAGCGGTGCAACTGATTAACTTTGAGCCGGGAGGCGAGGCCAGGGCAGGGGCGGGCATTCGCTCCAACTAGAATCACCCGAATCGTCAGAATGATCGTGCGCGTGCGATTCCCGCCGCCAACTCTTGCCTGTTCCTTTTCAGTCTTTACCCGTGGCCCTTGAACGCGACCAAGCCTTGTGCATCCGCGTCTGGGACTGGTCCGAGACCAGCCAGACCATGGTGCTGTTTGCGCGTGATCTGGGTCTGCTGCGTGCAATTGCGAAAGGGGCAAAGCGCCCGAATGCCAACTTCTCGGGCGGGCTCGAAGCCATGACCCGCGGCGAGTTGTTCGTCAGTACTCGTCCGCTCCTGAAAAATCCCAACGCCTTGGCAACGCTGACAGCGTGGGACCTTCAAGAAACTTTTCCCGATGCACGTCGCTCGCTCGACGCGTTCTATGCCGGTGCATGCCTGTTGGATCTTGTGCAGCATGGGCTGCACGACAGCGATCCCCATCCCCAGGTCTTTGATGCCGCCATCGACGCGCTGCGCTCTCTCACCAGCACCGAAGTCACTCGCCTCACGTTGCTGCGATTTACCTGGACGTTGCTGCACGAGACCGGGCACGCGCCGGAGTTGGAGGTTGATGTCACCACGGGTGAGCCGCTGCCGTCCGCTGCGAGTTTCGCGTTTCTGCCGCATCGGGGCGGGTTTGCGCGTGATGGTCTTGCAATCGGATTGCTAGACACGCGGACGTTTGAAAAGCAAACAGATCGAGATGGCGAACGCAGCAACGACATGGTTTGGCGTGTGCGAGCCAATACCAGGGACTTGCTGAGACAACTGGCTGTGCAGGGTTCTCCTAGCGATGTCGACGCGACGACAGTCGGACGCTGCGCCCGCCTGCTACTCATGTACTTTCGCGAGGTGCATCGCTGCGATCCGCACGCGGTGCGAACGATGCTTGATTCCAAACTGCTGACACCATCCTGACAACTTGAACAGCAACGCCAGGTTTGCTCCGGATCGACCCCTGATGCACACGCTTCTCCGCATCCTGCACGAATCACGCGACTTTGCTGTCGTGGATAAGCCTTCGGGCCTGCTCAGCGTCCCTGGCAAGGGCCCAGCGAAACAGGACTGCGTCGCGTCGCGCATACGAGCGATGTTTCCGCACGCGAGCGGCCCCCTCATCGTGCATCGCCTCGACATGGATACCTCGGGTTTGCTGGTAGTTGCGCTCACCCCAGATGCACAGCGGGAACTATCGCGCCAGTTTGAGCAGCGCGAGGTGGAGAAGGCCTATGTCGCGATGCTGGATGGCGAGCCCAAAGTAAAGCAAGGGTGCATCGATCTCCCGATTCGAACCGACATCGACAACCGTCCGCATCAGATCGTGGACTTCATCTTCGGCAAGCCCAGTCAGACTCGCTATCGAGTGCTCGCTCGCAATTCAACCACCCTAACCACTTCTACCGCCCCCCACCACTCGCGCGTCCGGTTCGAGCCCATCACTGGGCGCAGCCATCAACTACGCGTCCATGCCGCGACACCAGCGACCCTGCTGCGCAATGATGGCGATTGGGTCGCCGGGGGCCTGGGCTGTCCGATCCTGGGTGATCCGTTATATGGCGATCCGATGTCAGCACCTCGGCTGATGCTGCACGCCAGCGAGTTGGCGTTCAAGGATCCTGAGACAGGTGCCCACGTCTCCTTCTCCTCTGAGCCTGAGTTCTAGTGCCGACTGAGAGTGAGCCAGACAGTTGGGCCAGCCACTTGAGCAATACAGACAAGCCCCACTAGCCAGGTAATTCTTATCAACCCTTCGTCGTTCGCGTAACGCGCCAGGCATTCCATGCCGCACCGACGCACAGCAAGGAGCCCAGCAAGAACGATGCGCCGGGCACGTACGGCAACTTGTTCTCGGGATCAATAAAGACGCCGAACAGCCTCGACGCGATCAGTGGCGACACGAACCGCGCCACGCTCTCCAAACTAGTGACAGCACCTTGCACCAAGCCTTGCTCGTTTGCCGGCGCTGCGGTCGTGATCAGCGCCTGAGCCGCCGGCGTCGCGATCGCTCCGATGGATGCTGCCACCATGATGGCGTAAATCATCCACCCTTGTGTCGCCAAGCCATATCCAGCAAAGCCCAACGCTGCAACGCCAAGCCCCATCCACATCGCTCGAGCCTCGCCCAATGCAGGCACCAGTTTGCGAGCGAGAAATCCCTGCACAAACCCTCCCGTGATGCCCGCGACGGCGAGCGAAAGGCCCACGGCCAGTTCGTCCCAACCATATCGATGCTTGGTGTAAAGCACCCAGGTCGTGTGCAGGCCAAACTGCGCGAAGTTCAGCATGAAGACGCTCATCGCAAGCCCAAGCACGCGCGGATAGCGATTCAAAGCCGCGAAGGTCCCCAGCGGATTGGCCCTGTGCAGAGAGAACTCGCGTCGATTCGCGGGGAGAAGCGATTCGGGCAGCACGAAGCAGCCATAAAGCCAGTTGATCAACGACAGACCGCCCGCGACATAGAAGGGCAGGTGTATATCAATCTTGCCCAGCACGCCGCCCAGCAGCGGGCCACACACAAAGCCGATGGCAAACGCCGCACCGACCATGCCATATCCCGCCGCTCGCTTCTCGGGCGGCGTGACATCCGCGATGTAGGCATTGCATGCGGTGATGTTGGCACCGGTAATACCGTTAATCGCCCGAGTCACGAACAACCAGGGAAGGCTCGGCGCCAGGGCCATCGCGAAGTAATCCAGACCCGATCCCAAAAGAGAAAAAAGAATCACGGGGCGTCGTCCGAACTTGTCGGACAAACTTCCTAGGATGGGCGAGAACACAAACTGCATCAACGCATAGGTCGCCACCAGAAACCCATACATGTAGGCCTGGTGGCTTTCGGTGCCGCCCGCCAGTTGTGCAATCAGTTTGGGCGCAACCGGAATTATCAGGCCAATCCCGAGGATGTCGAGCACGAGGGTGAAAAAGATAAAGGAGAGCGCGGGGGCGCGGCGGAATGAATGCCCGCCATCTGACTTGGATAGAGATACTCGCGGCACCTACTTCCATGCTAGCCGCATGACAGAACACAAGTCCATGACACGCTCTTGTCAAGACCCTTGACAAATACCGGTCCCCCACTCCTGCAAACACACAAAGCCCACTTTCCAGCGGGCTTTGTGCATACCAAATAGATTGCAGACAATGACCCCTGCGGGATTCGAACCCGCGTCACATCCGTGAAAGGGATGTGTCCTGGACCAGGCTAGACGAAGGGGCCAACGTTGGAGGGGATGATAGCCTTGCGCGCGTTCGATGGCCAGTTTCGATCAGGAATGCGGGGCGACGCTGCCTCAGCCCACATTGCGTGCGCCGCCTCGTTTGGCCTTTTGGTGGGTAGTAGGCGTCAGGTGGAAGGTCGCAACGCACTTGCCGACTTTTCGCTCTTTCGATGCGAGTTTGGCGAGCAGACGGTCGTGCTTGCGGAGTTTGGCAACCGCCTCGGGGACCAATGCCTGTTGCATGACGTCGAGGTCCACCGTCACGTTGAATTCCTTGCCAGTTGCCATCAGCGCTCGAATGTCTTCGCGGGGCTGTACCTTGTACATCGCGGGGCCAAAGCAGGGTCGAAGGAATCGGTATTGCAGATTCTTGCAGACCAGCGTGTACTCGCCACCCGTGATCGCGAAAATATACATCCCGCCCGCGATCTCGCTGTTGGCCAGGAGTGACGCACCCGCCATGGCGTTGTACCAGTTGCGATTAAACCGCCGGAACGGGAGGACGGCTCCAAACGTATTGTCATCAACACGCTTGACGAGGCGTATACCGCTGCGATAGGCATAAGGCAGCCAAATCAACGAACAAACCCGGTGCCAGAAGTTGTTACGGGTCGAGAGACGAGCGATGAAGCCTTCGAGACGTTCGCGCAACGTCAGGCGTCCGGCTTGGTTGCTTTTGTCGTCTGTGGATATCTCGCCGGCTTCCGATCCTTGATCGTCGAGGGCCATCAGTTCGCGCTCTTCCGCATCAATCTCGGCCTGCGTCTCCACCGAATGCGGTGCGTCTAACCCAACCATCGCACCAACGTTTGGGCCAACTTCTGAGCCAGTGGATAACTGCACGACAGGCTGGAGTGTTGACTCGTCCTGTGGCTGGGGGTCGGTCTTTGGATGGTCGGGCATCACTTGCGACACTTTCGGAGGGTAGGGACCACTCGTCCCCGCCACCGACGACCTTTCGCAAACCAGCCGACGACACGTATCATCCCCCGATGCTCATTCGCGCCCTTTGCCTCCTCTGCCTGCTCCTGACCATCGCCACGCTGCCGGGCTGCGCCCTCGCTGGTGCCATGGCTGAGAGCTATCAGCGAACCAGCACCAAGCCCGTGTTGGCGGAGTACACGGGATTGGAAGGTAAGTCCTTTGCTGTAGTGGTTTCTGCGGACCGGGGCATCCAGGCCGAGCATCAGCAATTGGTGGAGTACCTCGCCTCGCGCTTGACAGAGCGGTTGTCTGGCCCCGCAAATGTGCCAACTGCGGGCGGGTTCGTGCCCACACAGCAAGTCACGCAGTATCAATATCGCACGCCTACTTGGGCCGCCAAGCCCATGGATGAGGTGGGCAAGGACCTGGGCGGTGTCCAACGGATTGTCCTTCTGGAACTGACGGAGTATCGCCTGAACGAGCCGGGGAATCAATATGAATGGCTCGGCAGCGCGACCTTCAGCACGACGGTGTTTGAGGTCGACGGTGCCTCGCCCGATGAAGTTGCGTTTACCAAGATTCAGACCGTCGACTTCCCGGATCAGAAGGGTGTCGCTGCTGATACCGTCGACCGCCGTGTCATCACCACGGCACTGGCCAATCGCGTGGTGGATCGGTCGAGTTGGCTCTTCTACAAGCACGAAGAGCCGTACTACCCGGACTATTAGCAGGCACGACTATTAGGCCGGACTATGTGACCAGACTATAAAGCCCTTCGATGTCACCAGACTCCAGAGCACGACGTGACTGATGTCCCCGGCTAAATGTTTCCACTTCCTGCGTCTGCATACTCCCATGAAAATCAACCCAAGTTCCATCGTGAATCAATCGGTGTGCATCCTGATCAGCATGCTGCTCATTAGCACGCTGGGCGGCTGTAACATCGTTGCGCCAGCCTTGTATCTGGTGAAGGGCTTGCCCAAGATTCCCGCCCAGCACAAACTCGATAAGGAACGCACGACCGTCGTCTTCATCGACGACCCCACCAGCGCGCTGCCGCGACGTACGTTGCGTTCCTCAATCGCCAAGCGAGCCGAGTTTGAACTCATCCAGTCCAAGTCGTTGGTCAACATGGTGGATGCCAACTCGATACAGGCTGCTGCCACACGCGATACCTCCGACCAAGGCACGTCGATCGTTCGGCTGGGCCAGAGCGTCAAGGCCGATATCGTAATTTACGTCTGGGTCGATTCGTTCGGACTCACGCCCGACGGAGCGACCTACCAACCCTTCGCCACCGCTCGCGTGAAAGTCATCGACGTTCAGGCCAAGTCCTCGCGTGTCTGGCCAGAGTCCTTTGAGGGCCACCCAGTCGCGGTCAAGCCCGTCGTCCGGGCCAACGAAGTGCCCAAAAGCGCCGCGGCCCAATCCAAAGCACAAGATGATCTGGGCGCAGCGCTGGGCAGCACCATCGCACGCTTGTTCTATGACTCTGAATCGCGCGAATCAGTCACCACTCTGCGCACAGAGTAACTTCGCAAAACAGACCCCGCCACCCCCACGCGCCACCCACTCGCCCCACACCGCCCCACTCGCCCCCCCGCACAACTTGCGATTCCTACACCTGCTCCAACCTCTGCAACCTCGCGCATGCTGGCTCACGCCAGACCATGCTGATCTTGCACACCCTTCGAATCAAGTCTCGGGCGAAGGTGCTTTGCACGTCCTGCGGGCGATGATCGCGGACAAGAGCATCGAGTGTGACCACGTTGTTGTCGTGCTGGGCGGCACAGCAACTCGTGACTTCACGCACCACGCGGGCCTTCGCAATGTCGTCTCACTCGCACCGGTGCTTGGCCGTGCAGGACTGGCGGGACATAGCACCCGTCGCTTGCTGCGAAGCGTGGGCAATATCGACGCCATCGTGGGCTGGGGACACGCGACCCGTGCGCTGATGCAACGTTTACCATCAGAATCTCGCGCCAAGGCTTTCTGCATCGATGCACAGACTGGCCGGCTGCAGCGTGCAGATACCATCGGACCATGGGTTGATCTGCCTGTGCCGGCGCTGCGTCCTCGTGCCATCAATGCCAGCCTGACGCGTGAATCGCTCCGAAGCCAGTTGAGCATCGCCCCAACCGATCGTGTCGTGATCGCGCTGGGTGACAGTGCCTGCCCGCCCGAGGCCAACGAGTTGCAACTGGCCGCCAACACCCATGCCGTCTGCGATCGTCCCATGACGCTGATCGTGCCCGCATGCGCTCAGTCGCTGCCCCGTGCGCTTCGCCACGTTGACGAGCGCGGATACGCCGTGCGAATGATCGTGTGGGATCGCCCGCTCGCGCGGGTCTTGGCCGCCGCAGACTTGGGCGTGCTCGCTCCAGCCAACCCCCAACTGTCACCATTTGCTTGCGGCGTCTGGGCCGCGCTCTGGAGCCATCTGCACGGACCTGGGACGCTGATTGCACCAGTTGGAAATGCAGCGTCCCTCCCGATGCCCATACACGTCGCACCATCCTCGCGCTCAACCGATCTGGCCCGGGGCATCTTCGCCGCGATTCAGCAACTCCCATGCACGCCAGCAAACCTGGTTCCATCTGATATCCCGCCCACCGCAGCCCTGGTGCGTGCGATCGAGCACCTGGCGTATGCCCAGCCAGCACTATCCTGAAACGTGTCATGGACAAACGCACAAGTCGAATACCTTGACATGCTCGCTGGACGTGCTGCTACACGCCAGCCTATCGCGGTACTATTTGTCTGTCTGGGCAATATCTGTCGCAGTCCGCTGGCCAAAGGCATTCTCCAGCATCGCGCAGCTCAGCGGGGCCTGCTCACACCACCCCGCTTGGTGATCGATAGTTGCGGCACAGGTAACTGGCACGTCGGGCACGATGCCGACCCGCGATCGCACATGATCGCGCAGCGCCGTGGGGTGTGCTTTGAGCATGTCGCTCGCCAAGTGGATGTAGAGGTCGATGGCAAGCGCTTTGACCTCATCCTCCCGATGGACGAGCGCAACCGCGCGGACTTACTGGACCTTGGCCTGCCCGCAGAACGCACGATCCTCTATAGAAGCTTTGACCCGACATGCACACACCTGCCCGAGCATGACCCCGGCCATGGCCCCAGCCATGATATGAATGTGCCCGATCCGTATTACGGCGGCACCGAAGGGTTCCAGACCGTCTTTGACATGCTCGATGCCGCGACGACGGGCCTCCTGCAACGTCTGTCCTTGGCATAGAAAAGGAAAGATGGTGACACAGGCGTTCCCGCCTGTGCCCAAGCCACCATCCCTGCTCTGCCCAACCCCGGTCCGTTTATCCGGTCTGCGACATATGCCACATGCGCAAATGCGATTCCTCGCGCCTTGACATCCACACGCCTGAATTGCACCTCTTGGTGGTGTCGATGTTCCCCGTGACTACCGCAACGGGGCACGAACCTCGCGCGGTGAAGTTCAGGAACAGATGGTCATGCGAACCCAACTCCGTAAAGCATTCACGCTGATCGAAATCCTGATCGTGGTCGTCATCCTGGGCATCCTGGCTGGCATCGTCGTTCCTCAGTTCACCACCGCCACCAACGACGCTCGTGGTGGCAATCTCTCCGCCCAACTCTCTTCCGTCCAGAACATGATCGAGCTCTACGCCGCCCAGAACAACGGTGCCTATCCCGACCTCACGACCAACTGGGACGACCTCACCGTGGGCGTGGTTGGCACCAATGGCGATGAACTGCTCAAGAACGAACCCACCAACCCCGCCTGGCCCAGTCAATCCGACGCCGCCGCCAAGGCCGTGAGCGAAGTGACGGGCACTGTGTATGGCTCTGCGTCCACGGGATGGGTCTTCAACACCGACGACAACCAGATCTACGCCAGTTACTTCCTCGAGGAAGGTGACGCGACAGATCCCACGCCCCGCGTCACCACCACCGCGACCGACTGAATGATCCTGATTCGTATCGCGTGCGCTGTCGAAAGGCCTCGTGCGCGTTTCTGAACTTGTCCGGGCAGCCCGAACGTAGTCGCTGGCGTCCAGCGGCGGGGCCGACCGGGTTCAGCTGAAGGTCGGCCCACCGCGCCCCAAGGGGAGCGGGAAGGTCGCCCGGACGACGGGCGTGGTTGCCCGTTCATTTTTTCGTAGGAGTGAGTACGCATGCGTAACGTCAAGAAGCAAATCAAGAAGGCCTTTACCCTGATCGAAATCCTGATCGTCGTCGTGATCCTGGGCATCCTCGCCGCGATCGTGGTGCCCCAGTTCACCAGCGCCACCCAGGACAGCCAGGCTGGTAACCTCAAGACCCAGTTGGGCACCCTGCAGCGCCAGACCGAGTTGTACTACGCGAAGACCAACGCGTATCCCGACTTCGCTGGTGAAGGCTGGGGCATTCCCACGGACGCGACCAGCATGATTGGCGGCAGTTTCATCAAGGAAGCCCCCAAGAACCCCGCTGGTCCTCTGACCGATGCTCAGCGCTCGCTGATCACTATCAGTAATGCGGCTGGCACGCACGGTGCGGCCTCCTTTGGATGGGTTTGGCAGACCGGCGCAACCGGTTCGGGCACCATCCAGAACAACATCTACGCCAGCTACTTTGATGAAGCCACGGGTGTCATCACGCCCACCACTCCATAAGTGGTCATCGACAGAAGTTTAATATTCTGCAACGCACGCCCCAACGGGCGTGCGTTGTTCTTTTGTACCAACGACTGTTTGCCGCCCATCTCAGAGATCGATGGGACGAATTCAGGTCATGCCCGCAACCCGTTCAACTTCGTCGATCGTGGTCGAGCCTTCGGCCACCATTTTCCAGCCGCTCTGCTGCAATGTGGTGAAGAGACCCTGCTCGATGACCTTCTTCATAGCGGCGATGCTGGGCTTATTCAGCACGATGTCGCGGAGTTCGTCGTTGAAGTCGAGCATCTCAAACAGCGCGCGACGCCCGCGATAGCCGGTGCGCAAGCACTTGCCACAGCCGGTCGCGGCGAAGGTGTGGGTCTTGCCCGAGAGCCACTTGCCGATGCGCGTAGCCTGGCCTGGCGTGACGGGCGTTGCCCGCTTGCAAGTCTCACACAGCGCGCGAACCAGACGCTGGGCCAGGACCAGATTCAGCGAGTTGGCAACCAAGTAAGGCTCGACCTTGAGGTCAAGCAGGCGAAACACCGCAGTGATGCTGTCCTTGCTGTGGACGCTTGAAAAAACCAGGTGGCCAGTCAGGGCCGCCTGCATCGCGGTTCGAGCGGTTTCCTCGTCGCGGATTTCGCCCACGAGGATGACGTCGGGATCCTGGCGCAAAACGCTGCGCAACAGATTGCCGAAGTTGTTCCCCTTGTGGTCATCGACGGGAATCTGCGTCACGCCGCTGAGTTGATACTCGACGGGATCCTCGATGGTGATGACGTTGCGAGACTGGCGATCAATCTCGCGGATGCAGTTGTAGAGCGTGGTGGTCTTGCCACTGCCGGTGGGACCGCAGGTGGCGATCAGGCCACTGTCCTGGTTGCAAATCGCTCGGATGCGGTCTTCCATGTAGTTGGCAAGGCCCAGATCGCGGACGCTGCCCGGCGCGCCGCGCTGGTCAAGAACGCGGAGAACCAGTTTGGCGCCGTGAACGCTGGGCGTGAAACTGACGCGATACTCGACGCGACGATCGGGAAAGACACTGGAGAAGTGCCCATCCTGCACCGCGTCGCGCCCCGCGATCTGCATGTGACAGGCCGACTTGACGAGGCCAAACGCCAACTCGCCCACGCGCTTGGGCAACTCGATGATCGGGATCATCTCGCCATCGACGCGCATGCGGATATTCACAAAGTCCGCCTTGGGCTCGCAGTGAATATCCGTGGCGCGGCTCTTGCTCGCCAGTTGCAGCATTAGCCGCACCGCGTTTGGCCCGTCGCTGGTACCGGTCAGCACATCGCTGGGCGCTCCATGCGCATCGATCACCGAGACGTTCTCGGGGTTGGACTTGGGCAGCAGGCTGCCCATCATGTCCGCGAGTTCGAACATCCATCCCACCGCATCGGAACGGTTGGCCGCAGGCGGCCCGACCGGTGCCTCTTCGAGCACGCGATCAACATGCCGCTTGCTGGCGAGTTCTTCCTTTGAGTACTCGCAGACCAGCAGGAACTCGTGCTGACCCACGCGGATGACATCGCCCGCCTTGAGCGGCACCTTCTCTGCGATGCGTTCCTCGTTGACAAGCGTGCCGTTGCGGGAGCCAAGATCGCGGACGTGGTATCCGCCCCGTCCGTCGGACTCGACCAGGGCGTGCTTGCGGCTTGCCATCTCGTCCAGCAGCGGGACAGAGTTCTCCGGGCCACGACCGATCGAGACCGACTGGCTGCTCAGGACCAGCGACCTGCTATTCCCGCGGACCGGATTGAGCTTCCACGTGGGCATATGAGCATCGTAGTGGGTCCAGTGCGATTGGTTGCAAGAACAGCGAACAGGCCGACCATTTGGGGGTCGGCCTGTGCTCACACGTTGATATCGCTCGTCAAACCGCCCCCGTTCCCGCCCCCCACCCCCCACCCC